>Ga0315914_1005833_pt1 | contig 17745 bp, 8 predicted proteins | sample MpolenodulesMG_FD_203920 | JGI IMG/M metagenome (GOLD analysis project Ga0315914, IMG submission 203920) | Medicago polymorpha root nodule microbial communities from Los Angeles, California, United States - elongated nodules | ecosystem: Host-associated > Plants > Roots > Nodule | place: USA...
TTTGAGACTTGGTTGCTCGCACTTTGATCTATTTGGAAGTGATCTATTGTTATGGTTTTATTGCATATTTTTTTGGTTTGATTGCCTTTTTTTTTTTTCCTGATTTGATTTCTTTCCACTTTTACATACTTATTTCAGGTTGAGATGAAATATGATTGCCTATTGTTTCAATGTTGCATATTTTTTGATAGTCGATTGTGTTTTTGTGATTGATAATTTGGTAATATCATAGGAATGGAATCTGAGAACAACATGCAACAAACCAAGAAGCGAAAGAGAGATCGTAGACAATGGTCTGAACTGGAGGATGAAGCATTACAATGTACTTATATATAGGGACTTATATCTACTTTCAATTTCACAAGTCTCATTCATATCTACTTACAATTTCACAAATCTCATTTATATCTACTTCCAATATCACAAAAAACTATTCAATCTATTTCCAAAAAACTATCAATGAATCCTTTTGATATCGAAGCCTACAAACAAAAACGTGATATTGAAGACACTTATATCGTCAACCGATTTATTCAGCGTCGAGAAAAAATATAGGAAGATAGTGCATCTCGTAGTAGCGAATATTTCAATAGAGATCATGCAGCGGCAAATCAAAGACTAATTGACGACTACTTTGCCAATGAACCTACATATGACGATGCAATGTTTCGTCGTCAGTACCGTATGCAAAAATACGCTTTCCTTCGAATCGTTGGAGACCTTTCAAGTAGTGATAACTACTTCACCCAGCAAGTTGATGCAGCCAATAAAGAAGGTATATCACCCTTAGCAAAATGTACCACAACAATGCAAATGTTAGCATATGGTGTGGCAGCAAATGCGGTCGATGGATACATCAAAATAGGAAGTAGTACAACATTGGAGTGTTTACGTAGATTCTGCAAAGGAATCATACTATTGTATGAGCAAGTGTACCTGAGAGCACCAACCCAAGATGACCTGCAAAGAATATTACATGTTAGTGAAATGCGGGGTTTCTCGGGTATGATCGGGAGTATTGACTGCATGCATTAGGAGTGGAAAAATTGTCCTAAAGCATGGGAAGGTCAATTTACCGGGGGGGATAAGGGAACCACCACAGTTATTCTTGAAGCAGTTGCATCTCATGATCTATGGATCTGACACGCCTTTTTTGGATGTCCGGGAACGTTGAACGATATAAACGTTCTAGACCGGTCACACAGTAGATCGTCGATTGAATTACTTTGTGAACCAACGTCCCTATAATATGGCATACTATCTAGTTGATGATATCTACCCTTCTTATCAAACTTTCGTCAAATCGATTAGACTTCCTCAAAGTGAACCCGATAAGTTATTTGCAAAACATCAGGAGGGATGTTGGAAGGACATCGAACGTGCTTTTGAAGTGCTTCAAGCTCGATTTAAAATTATCTGTGAACCAACTCGCTTGTGGGACATAGTCAATTTGGGTATCTTTATGAGGTCATGCATCATATTACATAATATGATTGTTGAGGATGAACGAGATACATATACTCAACGTTGGACCGATTTTGGGCAATCTGAGGGAAGTGGATCTAGTACACAACAATCATACTCGATCGAGGTGTTACATGCTTTTGCAAATCATGTGCGTGCTAGATCCGAGTTGCATGATCCAAATGTTCATCACGAATTGCAAGCATATCTAGTGAAGCACATATGGACAAAGTTTGGAATGTTTCGTGATTGAAGATGATTTGTATCGTACTAAATAAATTACTTGTGTGTTGTGCGCTTAGTTTCTTGTCTGGCATTTTTAGTTATTTGTGTGTCGCGTGCTTAGTTTGGTGTATTGCATTTTAAGTTATTTATGTGTTGCGTGTTTAGTTTGTTGTATTGCATTTTAATTTAAGAAAATAAAAATTATTTTACAAAATTTTGTTTTTTCAAAAAAAAATAAAAAATTAAATTGTTAAGTGTATTATTTTTAATTGCAATCGATAATTGTAATCTTATGTAATCAAAAAGACAAAAATAAATAAATTATTAAATAAGAATATGAAATAAAAATGGTAGGGTAGAGTGTTCAAAGAAAAAACCATTAGAGAAAATAAAAATTAAATGAATGTTGAATAAGAAAGAGAAAATTGAAGTGGAGTGTTAGGAATTGAAAAAGTGGTGTTGTGTTGTTGAATGATTTTATCCATTACACTTCGTCTAATAAGCTTAAAAGACTTTTACAATGGCATTTAAAAAGGCTTTTCTATCAGAATTATAATTAAAATGTTCAAAATTCATCCTTACCTATTTTTATTAACAACACTTTCATGTCTGAATTTATAATGTTCAAAATTCAACATTACACATTTTTATTAATTTCACTCTTATTAACTTAAATAAGAGTGTTGATGATTAAGTTGTTTTAATAGTTCATCAGATCTAAAGAAGCAACGCAAATTAACAAAAGTTGGTAGAAATTTGTTGTTATTACTAATATCTCACTATCCTTTCACAACCAGATTCAGAGGTACAGAGAACCATATTCATTCTTTCATAGGTGAGGTGCACAGACACATTAAACCATAACATAACAATACTAGATCCCAACATCTAATATACCAACTAAGCATTAATAGTTAATACTTAAGATCCGCATAACTAACTTCTCCAGCTTCCTCCATCACCACCACCACCGCCGCGTGAAGAATAGCGGGAACCACCATCATCTCCATAACCACGGTCCCTACCACCACCATAACCACCACCTCCTCCATATCCACCACCACCACTGCCTCTGTTGTAACCACCCTCACGGCGACCACCACCATATCCACCACCACCACCTCCACCATATCCACCACCACCACGGCCTCCTCCACCGCTACCACGGCTCTGAGCTTCATTCACAGTAATGTTCCTTCCATCCATATCCTGACCGTTCATCCCTTCGATCGCATCTCTCATCGATTTCTCATCAGCAAATGTCACAAATCCAAAACCTCTTGATCTTCCAGTTTCACGATCGTTGATAATCTGCACAAAAATCAACAACACAAAATCAGATCTAAAAATTTAACACTGTAGAACAAAACAAAACAAAACAAAAACCATATAGTAACCGATCGATCTTCTTCTTTTTATTAAAAGATGAAGATGAACGTACCTATTGGGGTGAGTAACAAAATATCATACAGTAACAGTAACAGAATAATAGAGATCAAGTAACAGAGTAACACAGAACAGATCGGAGATCACAGATCAGAAAGGTTTCCATAGAAATCCGAATCAAAATCGTGTCAGATCCGATCCGAAGCCTGCAAGCAACACACACAAACAGACCTTCGAATCGATGATTTCTCCGTATTGAGAGAAGGCTTTCTCGAGAGCTTCGCTATCGGTGGCCCATGCAAGACCTCCGACGAAGCAACGGTATTCAACATCTGCAGAAGCCATTGATATTGATGAAAAAGACTAAAACCCTAGATTTTACAGTAAAAAGATTAGAAGAAGATATTTTGTGATTTTGTACTGAAGAAGGTGGAGTTATATATAGATGGGAATGGATTAACTAGTGGGGTTAAGATTGTAAATATCCGCGAAGATATTTTTGATCCTTTTTCCGAGGTTTTAACTGGGGTTACTGTTGTGTCAGAATATTACCAGGGTTACGGCATGGGTTAACTGCATTTTGTTATGGGCTTTTTTAAAAGAGAATCTTCGTTATGGGCTTTCTCTTTCAGATATTTTCTTCCTTTCCCTTCTTATTCACACTCTCTCAGAAACTAGTATAATTTGTGAGTGATGTAGTTTTTCGTTCGTGGATTTTAGTTTGAATTTCTCACTAAATTTTTTATACATTCGAGTCCATTATTCATCATCAGAAGAATTTAGAAGTTCGGTTCAATCCAATTCGCTTGAAGGAAAAAGGCAAGTTAGGTTAGCTCATTTAGAAAAGAAGCTTCAAAGATACTTATGGGATTTGGGTGGAAGACAATGATCTTGTCATAAATATGGTCAATTCATAATATGTAGTGATCTTCTCTAATACCTATGCTGATAGAGATTTGTTTCAACTATTCAACGCCTTAGTGCGGAGATTAGCAACCAAGAATTGACAAAAAAAAATTGTGTTTCAGATGAGTTTGTGGAAGGCTTAAGGGTCGCATGATTATCCTGTATTCCTGCTTGTTTTTACCAAAATACATGGGACATTATTGGTACTAATACTCGTGACTTTGTACGTCAAATCAAATGTGAAAAAATATAAATCAAAAGTGGCCTGTTTGCGTTTGTATAAAAAATTTCAACATGCAATTTTAGTCTCTCCTAAATTCATTTTGTTGAATTATATTTTTAAATTTTTGAATGGCTTTTTGCAATCATGTTTAGTATCTAATAAAAAAAAACTTTTACAACAAGTTGCAATTTTTTAAATGGAATGAAATAAACATGAATTTTTTAAAATGTCAAAAGTTTAAGAGAAAAGTAATAAAAATATATACCTAAAAATTTTGGGTCTAGTTTTTGCGGTAGAATTTTTATTATGTTTTAAACATGTCTGCAAAAGAGTCATTCAAAAATTCTAAAGTTGAAGGATAATTAAACAAATTTTAATTTGATATGAACTAAAATCATGTGTTAGAAAATTTTATAGACACAAACATGCCATTTTTTTTACGATGATGGAAAAAAAAAATTAGTAATTTTGTAGGCATGGGAAAAACAATGGAGCAACTTAAGGACACCCAGAATGAAGACATGTTGTGTGTGACTTTTAGTTAAAAAAATGTGAATAATATGTTCATATGTGCCTAGAAGTCTAGTTTGGATCAAGATGTTATGATAATATGATTGCTTGATCAATTTACGTGGAATGACTGTGATATAATTTATCAAGATGTGATTATGTAATTGTATACTTATGCCGAGTCGTGAATGTGTTATATTAAGCGACTATATGTTGTAATTATATGAAATAGTGAACATGAATCTTGAACTCCCTTCATCCTTTTTTATAAGACCATTTTATAAATATCACGGGTATTAAGAAAAGTTGTCAGAATGATAAATTTGTATGAAAAATATGTTATTATTATTAAGGGTTAATAGGTCTTTATCCCCCTGTAATATAGGTCATTTTCGGTTTTCCCCTCTATAAAATATTTTTTTTGATTTACCCTCCTGTAAAATATTTTTGTTTTGATTTACTCCCTAATAGGCAAAACAAAAACGATAATTTTTTGAAAAAAAAAATATAATTGGTTTTTGTTTGGCCTATTACGGGGGTAAATCAAAACAAAAATATTTTATAGGGGGTAAATTAAAAAACATATTTAACAGGGGAAAACCAAAAATGACATATATTACAGGGGATAAAGACCTATTAACCCCCTAATAGGCCAAACAAAAACGAAAAATTTTTTGAAAAAAAAAATAAAATTGGTTTTTGTTTGGCCTATTACGGGGATAAATCAAAACAAAAATATTTTACAGATGGTAAATTAAAAAACATATTTTACAGAGAGAAAAACCAAAAATGACATATATTACAGGGGATAAAGACCTATTAACCCTATTATTAAATTGTCTTTTTTGTATAATTGCATTCAATGTTGATTTTTTCAACATCGTGGTCTATTTTTTATTAAGGGAAGCAACCCAGTTGTAAAGAGCTAATGCATAGTCCAATTGTGCATCTACGAGGATTTGAATGGGTTCACATCAATTGGTATTGTACTTGTAGAAAATAGGATATGTCGGTCCAGGGATTATTGAGCCATAACCATGATTTTTTTTTCTTTCAATTTTTCACAAAATAAAATACAAATTGTTTCCTCAATTTCGTGATTGTAGTTCTAGATTTCGTGTTGATTGTACTCATTAAATTCCATTCCATTGTAGTTATTTGTTTCATTCCATTCCGCTCTGATCTGTTATATTCTGTCAATCCAAAAAAAGCCTTATGGTAAGGAGATTGTTGGGAGTTCACATGAATAAAGATGACTCCTCACAAAAAGAGAGAATATTTTTTAAAAATAGGTGTCTAGTTCAAAGAAAATGTTGTTCTTTGATAATGATTGTGATAGTTACGAGAATTCAAAATTGAATCAACTCAATAGAAAAATCGTAAACTAAATCAACCTAAATTGAAACTACAAAAAATCGCATTTGATTCGGATGTATTTGAATCATTCTTTTATTCATCTGCATTGTTTGATTCGGTTTACGGTTTTTCTCTTGTTATGTTTCTTCTTTACTTTTTATTTTAAAAATGTATTTAATTACTCCTTGAGCTTTTAGAAAAAGATGCAATCTTAATCTTTTGCAATTCTTACAAAATTAAATATGATTACTTTTTGTCTAAATTTTTAATTTGTTTTATGTTGTTGGATACATTATTGGATGAAAATGTAATTATAACGTTGGATGGAATTTAAAACATTGCCGGAAAAATGCCGTGCTTTAACCTTTTAACTTGATTTTGATGTTAAAAACAAAGTCATATGAACCATACCAAACCACATTTTTTTATCTTGCAGTTTAGGTGACTTTTATCCTCAAAATGTATCAAACCGCAGCGCAAGCACCTCCGGTGATAGTTGCACTAATGTAGCCGGTACACAACTAGTTACAAAACTAAATCTTAACATAACTTCCCATCCTAGACCCTACAAACTTCAATGGTTAAGAGAGAGTGAAGAAATTTTTGCTGATAAACAAGTGCTAGTTAAATATAGCATTCATAAATATCATGAGGAAAGTTTATGTGATGTCGTACCAATGAAAACCGGCCACATTTTACTTGGTAGACCATGGCAATTTGATAGAGAAGTCCACCATGATGGCTTCACTAACAAATTCAATTTTGTGTGTGTAATTCAATTTTGTTCGCAACACACACAAAATTGTTCTTTCCCCTCTTAGTTCACAAGAAGTGTGCAAGAATCAAAAAGCTCTTAAACTTAAAAGAGGGCTAGAAATATGAGAAATGTGTAAAAAAAAAAAAAAAGAGCGAGTGGAAGTGAAGAATTTCCCAAAGTTGACGGAAAACTAAACGAGGGAAAACAAAAACCAATAGTCGAGAGGATAAGAGTGGAGAGATTGTTCTTGAGAGAAAAAGGGGTCAAGAGAACTTTACTTGCTAGACAATTAATGTGTTCACCACCTTATTATAAATTTTGTTTGACTATAATCCTATTGTTTTGTCTAGTTTTATTGATTGTTTCTTCTAGGAATTTGTGGGTGTTGTTTCCTTCAACAAAAAAAATAGGGAAAATGGAGCATATTGTTTGGAATTGAATAATTTTGATCACAAGGAAGACCACATGGCATTCCATGCCTATAAAGACACTCCTTTTGGTTTCGTTCTTGTTTAAAATGCTCTATCTTCTATCTTACAAACTATTTTCTCCACTTTGTTGGTTTTATGATTTCATTTGTTGAGAGGCTTAGCTTGTAATATACTCATCGGTTACTTTTAAAATAGGAAAGTCCTTGTGATTTTAGTCTTGAACAACTTAATTTGATGGATATTTTCACAGAAGGATGCAAAGTTGTTAATGACTCTAAAATATTTGTAAAAGCCGAGACATTCTTGGAAATAGATCGTTATCGCAATTCTATTGTTGTTCCTTCAAATTTATATTATTTTGGACTTTGTGAAATTCATCTATTTGAAATAGTGTTTTTCATTGAAGTCTTTATTAGTATATTGTCATTGGAGTCATTGAGTCTTTAATAGTTACTTTCATTAAAAAATTATAAATAAGTTATATGTACACGTGTGGTTCATTAAAGGAATTCCTATTAATGAACTACCGTTGTAGATACTCTTACTAAAAACATGTTTTAAGCTAACGGTAGGTATGATTTGTCATGTCCTAACGGTATGATTTTAAACCTTTTCTTTTTCTACTTTTAGAGCCATTATTGACTCACTTAACACATGCATTGACCAAATTATTCATATGGCTCATTTCTCTATTTTATTATTTGGTCCTGGTGTATGTGACTTGACTTTGTTTGATATTGGTGATGATGAGTTTAGACAGTGGACGAGTTCTTTTAAAGATGCGGGGAGTGATTACTCCAAGCTTAAATATGGAAATATTTGGATGACTTTGAGATTTGGTGATTTAGTGTATTTTAGATGAGAGTGATATATAAATGACTAAAATAATTTATTTTGATGAGAAAGAATTACTAGTTAAGGGAGAGATAGAGACAAAGTTATCAAATACACAGTCACGTAAATGTAACTCCTCAAATACACGATTAGAGAATGTGATAATAAAAATTGTCGGCTTTTATATTTTTTTAGTTGAATATTTTTGTAGTTTGGATAGTTTTAGTTTTTTTTAGAAGTCCTATGTGTAATATGAGCTCATAGGTTAGTTTAAGTAATATAGGAGGCGTGTTTAGCATTCAGCTTGCACCCATAAATATATCTTTTAGACGGTCTTGTAGTTAGTTTTTTATGATAATAAATTTGCAAGTTTGATATTTGTATGTGAGGTAGAGAATATCCTTCCTATGATTCTTGGTCGAATCATGTGTGTTTTTTTTTAAAATAAATTCAAATTAGTTCATCGAAATTGGTATCGAAGAAAATCAAACCTAAAATCTTAAGTGAACCATGTGAATTTTTTTAAGGGGCTTTTCATATCACTTGTGACGATTTTATTTTTTATCTTATCTTCCTCATGAAATTAGCGATCATTCATCTCTATTTCATCTTCTAGTATGATTCACTAAGTTTCAATTTCTACTGTTTCTTGATTTGTGTTTTTAGGTTAATTCTTAAAATAAAAAAATTGGAAAAGTTGAATTGAATCATGGAAAAGATTTTTATTCTTGAACCTTCATCTTGGATTCACATCATATAATAAGAGAGATATATCCTTGTCCTTCTTGTTACAACTCAATGATTTGATTGTGAATTTGAATTTGGATCTGGATCGCTACACATTGCATCATGTATGTGTTTATTAATTTACCAAAAAAAAAACGGATGTGTTTATTAAAGTATGTATTAGCTTTTTTTTTTGGTAGTGTATTATATTTTTTTGGGAGTGAAAGTATGTATGTATTAGCCCCTAACCCGCTATAAACAATTATACAAATATCTCTAAAAATAACATTAATTAGAACCCAAATGTTATTCCCCGATGAAATAGTTCTGGAAAGATTTTACTTGAATGCTTGATTTTTATTTCTAAGACAAAATAAATAAGGTTAACCATGACCTTAATTTTGCTCGAGTTTGATGTAAATTAAAATATAATCAAGATAATAGTCACTTTGATCCATGAATATGTAATAAGTAGTTATAATAGTCACTTATTGTATCAAAATTCTAAAATAATCTCTAATTGTGCATTTCGTTAGTCAAAATAGTCTGACACTGAAATAACCCTCAACACTTACATTAACTCTATTCGTACATAATTGACATGACAGTAATTAAGTATTTATAAGGATTAATTTGGACAATAAGTAAGTATATCGACAAATTAATATAACGATGTTAACGAAACATTTTAACGACTATTTTGACTAAGATCATACACTATCAAAAACTATTTACGCCTTCTAGTTACACACTTAAAGATTAAAATGACTATTACTGGTTTACTCCAATATAATCCCATGTTGGACGGTCATCACACTTCAGCAGTTGAGCAACAAGTTGTCCATCCAAAATCTTGGCCATTGGTATCATTGAATATTTGTATCAACGGTGTAAATTTATAGACCAATAGTTGTGACATTTTTGATGTCACCGTGCTAACATTATCTAACTTTTTATTGCCAAAGTTTATTCTCTTTTTTACAGAACGAATGCAAAACAAAATTAACTCACCTATACTAACTTCAGAGAGAATTGAATTTTGTCAATTAACGTTTTTAAATTTTATGAATTGAATTTTGTCAATTAAAGTTTTCAAACATTTTATTTTATTTAATTTAGAGTCATAGTTTATTTAAAAAAATCAAGAATTTTTTTAAAAAAAATAGTACAATAGACTATTACAATTATTTTTTTAAGTGTATTATTTGTATTTCTTTATTATTAATGTATTTCGTGTGGTGTTTATTATGATAGGAAAGTGAGAATAGCTTACGTTTTTTTTATAAATCTTTTAATTTTTTGTATTCTACCAATTAATTTGAATATAAAATGTTTTCATTTTCATATTATTATCATTCTTTTTTCTCAAGATTTATCATTATCTCGGTCAAAGAAAATATTTATCATTATCCTTTGACATGTCATCAAATATCATCGTATTTTCCCAACGATTTTTGCATTATTTTTCTGTTTTTGTTGCCGAGGAGCAATAATACCCTTGCGTATTATATCAATTAAAAATCAACGCAAAATTAAGAGTAAAACCATAACTAAACGACAAAATATAATTTGTTGAATCCAATTTTTCATTATCCTTTTCAATCAATAGTTTATACAAAACCAGATTCAGGACCAAAAACACGACAAAGCAAAACTAAACCATGACAGAACAAATACCATAGCCAAAACACTAAATTCAACCGACTAGATCAAACTAATTAACATGACAACATTCATAATCATAAAGCACCAAACTGAAGACCTAATTTACTATTCCCTCCAGTTTCGACCGCTATCAGCACCACCACCGCGAGAGTAGCGATCACCGCCACCTCCACCACCATATCCACGGTCACCACCTCCACCACCATATCCACGGTCACCACCTCCACCACCATATCCACGGTCACCACCTCCACCACCGTATCCACGATCACCACCTCCACCATATCCTCCACCACCACCGCTTCTGCTGTATCCACCCTCACGACGACCTCCACCTCCATAACCACCGCCACCTCCACCATAACCACCGCCACCTCCGCCATAACCACCGCCGCCGCCGCCACCTCTACCTCCTCCACCACTACCACGGGACTGAGCTTCATTCACAGTAATATTCCTTCCGTCAATATCCTGACCGTTCATCTCTTCAATTGCATCTCTCATGGATTTCTCCTCAGCGAATGTCACAAATCCAAAACCTCTTGATCGTCCAGTTTCACGATCATTGATAACCTGAACAAAAATAACCTCAGATCTAAGAAAATTCACGATGAAAAATAATTCAATAATTCCAAAACCGAATAGTAACCGATCGATCTTCTTCTTTTGGTAAAAAGATGAAGATGAACGTACCTATTGGTATGAGTAACAAAAGAATCGAATCAAATGATATAGTAACAGAATCAGAATCACAGTAACAGAATCAGTAACAAACAGATCAAGTAACAGAGTAACAGAACAGATCACAGATCAGAATCGAAATCCGAATCCGAATCCGCACGGACCTTGGAATCAGTGATTTCACCAAACTTAGAGAAAGCTTGCTCGAGAGCTTGGCTATCGGTGGCCCATGCAAGACCTCCGACGAAGCAACGGTACTCAACATCAGAAGAACCCATCGAATCGAATTGGGGGGACAGAGAGGGAATTAGAGGAAAAGATGAAGGAAGATATTTTCACAGTGAACGCAGAGGGGTGTTTATATAGGAGAGGAATTGTTAACTAGGGTTATGGATTGGGTTAAAACTAGGGCTACGTGGAATCCTATACTGATTGAGTCTGATGTGTGGAGTCCACCGACATTGTTTTTTGTGCGCCGTTGGCCCATGCTATGGAATATACCTTTAGATATTTTTTCTCACTAATTTTTACTCCCACCTATCCTTATTATATATAACAAACAATTGTTTTTTTTAAATTTATTGTGTAAGTGATGTATCTAGTCTATATTTATAGCTAAATACATTAATTATTCAATGAATCTAAAAGTCAATTGTTTCTTATAATAAAGACCAGAGTGAGTATTTAACAAGTACTCCCTTCGGTCTCAAATGTAAGAAACTTTTCACTTTTTAGATTCGTTCAATAAACGATGTATGTGGTCCATAATAAAGACCACATACACCATTTAATGAATGAATTTAAAAAGTGAAAAGTTTCTTACATTTGAGACCGGAGGGAGTATATATTCAAAACAAAACAAAAAAAGTAGATATTATTTTCTCTCCAATAAATTTATTTTTTAATTATCATTCTGACTCAGTCAATTTATACCTTTTTTTAATAGCAAATGTTTTTTTTAGCAACAAATTTAATTCATTTCATTAATAATAAGAATTTTGTAAAATTGGTATGAATAAACAAAAATTAGCAAGAAAATATGATGTCTTAGCTAAAGTATGGACAACTTATCGGTGAAATGTGAGCTATGAATTCTAGCACCGTCAAAATAGGTTAACTGGATTATTTGGGTCAATCCATGTCGAGTTCGGGATTTTTCTAGTTGGATCAAAAAGGTCCGGATGATAAACAGGCTAAAAAATGTTTATCCAAGCCTAGCCCTCTCAGGGATACGAGTTTTTTGGGTTGACCTAGATAATTAAATCTTTTATTTGTTTTTAAAAATATACACTTAAAATTATGCATATTATATATAATCAAGCAAAATTTAGAATATGAAATTTTTCTTAAGTAATAAAACTCGGAAGAAGGGATCTATAATAAAACACAAACAATTTGACTCAAGTGGTTAATAAACTCCACCAAAAAAAGAATTGTTCATGAGAACCTTAGTTTAATTCTTGAGTGAAATAATTATTAACCAAACTTTATTTACCTCCCCCCGACTGAACTTATAATTATCAAAGACCTTTTTCCCTTAGAACCGAAGGGTTAACACAATAAAAAAAAAATCTATGGCTAAATTGAACAAAAATGACAGTTTGGAAGTTACATTGGGAATTCTGATGAATATGATTTTGTCAATTTGAAAAAACGAATATCATATTTTTTAAAACAAATGGTGTTTAAAAATGAAATCATATTTTGTTTTTTTATATCAAATCCAAAGCAACCCGATTCGACTATGAGTGAATTGGTATGAGTCAGATCAACAAGTTTGTGATAAATATTTTTTAAAATAATTTCAAAAATAAATATAACTAAGTATTATAAGTTAAGATACGTGGGGAGGTTTTGTGTTAAAAGAAAAATTTAAGTTGTTTAACGTAGTCTAAAATCATGGCATCAACATCATATTTAAAATTTGAACATCGGAATTTTTTAGGTTAAAGACCACATTTCATCTATAGATTTAAAAGATGAAGTTAGCGCATTAGAGGAGGATGAGGTACACGGGCTTCATTGTTTATCTGCAAATTTACACTCTTTGGCAAGAATCAATTCTAGCATGCATTGGTAGAAAATCTTACTTTCAAATCTTTGAGTTTGGTGCAAGGAGTTATCTCATAAAACCTTTTAGTCTTGAGGTGGTGAAACAAGTCGTTTGGCATTGCGACAATTACAAAAATTAAGGCCCTGATAATGTTAATTTTGGTTTTATAAGGAGTTTGTGGAAGATTTTAAAATTAATTTTATGCACTTCATTTCAAAACACTTTTATCCAAAAATTATGGTTTTACCAACAACACTTTTATCTCCCTTATTCCAAAGGTAGATTTCCCTCAAAGACTATCACCCTTGTCTCCCTTATGGATACTTGTATAAGGTGTTTGCTAAACTCTTGGCTAATCGATTACGAACGGTAACTGGACTTGTAATTTCTAAGGAGCAATTAGCCTTTGTTCATGGTTGCCAAATTCCCGATGGTATTTTAATGGGTAACGAGTTGGCGGATGAAGCCCACAATTTGAAAAATTAATTAATTCTATTGAAAGTTGATTTTGAAAAGGCTTTCAACTCGGTGGATTGTATTTATCTGGGGTGTTATTTTGTCTCAATCGAATTTCCCCATATTATGGAGGAAGTTGAAAAAGGAGTGTATTAGTACAGCTACTGCATCAATTATTGTAAATGGTAACCCGACTGCAAAATTCTCGTTTAAAAGATGGATCTGCCAAGGGGACACTCTTTCCCCTTTTCTATTTCATATAGCGGCATAAGGCCTCAACGTCATGATGCAAGTTACGTTGCAGAACTTTCACTAGTTACAAGGTGGGTGTTGTCAATGGTGTTCTAATATCTCACCTTCAATCTGTCGATTGGCAAAAAAAAAGTTGGGCAAATGTAAGGTCTCTCAAAGCAATCCTTATTATTTTGGAGGAGATCTCAGACCTTAAAATGTACTTCAATAAAAGTCGGGGTTACTGTTTCTACTTCTTGGTTGGATGAGGCTCCAGCGGCCCTTAATAGAAAAATAGGAACCTTCCCTTTCACTTATTTGGGTGTACCAATTAGTGGTGATTCTCGCAAGTTATGTTTTTCGCATCCCTTGGTGGACCATATTAAGTCTAAATTGTAGGAATGGAAGAGCAGAAATTTATATATGGGGGGGTCGCTTGGTTCTCCTGAAGTTTGTCTTGTCCTCTCTACTGATCTATTTTCTTTCATTCTTCAAGGCTCCTGCAAGTATCAAATCAATTTTTAATTGTTTTCTGTGGGGGGAAGTGATGATTTTAGGAAAATTAAGGGTATGAAAGATTAAGGGTTAAGAGAATTAGGGAATTTAATGTGTTTCTTTTAGGAAAATGGAGTTGGAGGTTCATGGATTAAAGGGATGGGTTGTGGCATAGAGGTTTGGTAGAGCGTCATGGTGTAGGTTGGAGGTAGGATCGGTGTAGTGAAAAAATATTTCTGGCATTAGTGAAGGGATCAATTTAGGTGTTGGAAATTAGTTCTTGGATAACTTAGGTTGCCGCATCGGGTATGGGTCGTCAATATTATTTTGGTGGGACCCTCGACTGGAGGGGGGTTTAAATGATAGATTTAGTCGACTCTTTGATCCAGTCGAAAACAAATGGTGTCAGTTTAGAGATGAATCAATTAGTTTTGGGGGAGGCATGGAAATGACATAGACGTATACTAGTTTGGGAGGAGAAGAAGGTTGATGTGTGCAGGGCATTGTTGCATAATATTGTGTTGTAGGTTGGTGAGACACACAGGTGGCAATGTAACTTTCATTCATCTAAACAATATTCAGTAAGTTTAGCTTATCACTGTTTGACAGCTTTGGAAAATGTTTCAACTCAAAAATCCCGCGACATTATTTTGGCATAAGGCGTTTTCTTTAAAAAAAATCAGTCTTTTTGCTTAGCGTCTTCTTCGTAATCGCATTTCTACTACTGATAATTTGTTGCAGCAGCGGTTACTTCAGAATCATCAGCAACTTTGTGCGGGTGGTTATGGATCTAATGAGGACATCAATAATTTGTTTTTGCATTGTAAGTTTTTTGGATCAATACTATGGTTTTGCACCAGTTAGGATACGTTACAATCACACCTTCTATTATTTCAGATCATTTACATCGATTCGGTCATTTAAGAGGAACATTTAAGAACCACTAGTCAATTCTGCATCTTTTTTGGCTATCTTGTGTTTGAACATTTTGGAACGAAAGAAATGGTCGCATTTCCAAGCTCAAGGAGAATGTTTTACATTAATTGCTCAACAAGATCAAACTTCAGACGAGTCGATAGTTGAAAGCGAAATACACTACTTTCACTTTTGACTACCATTCTTCATGGCTTAATTCAGTTTTGTGCTTGGGAGCCATAACTTTGATTTGTACTTTTTTCTCTCATTGTTCGTATATTTTGTTGTCTCTGTAATCCTTTGACTTAACCTTTACTTCTCATCATACCTTATGTTGGAAACTTTTTGTTGTTTGGATTTTAGTTAATCTAATTCCATTTTATCTTCTTAAATATATTTTTTGGAATTTGTTGACACCAGTGGCAGTTCTTGCTCATAGTTGGCTACCCCCACTAAAAATAAATAAATAAAATGTTATAGATAAAATGACCAAAATACTCCTGATACGACACCCCACCCTAGTACTCTTTTCTCAGTTAGGCTGATTTTGATTCTCTAAGGCTATGATATGCTATCCAATGGGTAGGTAGTAATTTGAAGTTTTAGTCTTGTCTTGGAGCGATTGTGGTGATTTTTTTTTTGGATGAAATTGTATATACAATTTATGAATTTCAATTATAATATTTAGTTAAAAGACTTACACTAAATATATGTTGTTAGATTTAATATAATATTTAGTTAATAGACTTACACTAAATATATGTTGTTAGATTTAATAAAGAAGTATGGTAATGTGGTGTGCTATACGACTTTTGTTATAGATTATTAAAGATATTTGAAATTAAAATTGTGCATTGACATAGGTGACAGATTCAATTGTGTCACAAAATTTGGGATAGGAAGAAGTAAGTTTTTATTAAAATGTACATATTAACTACATTGAGAATCAAAGTATTTGATTTTTGTAAGGAATAATTTCTTAAATTAATATTCTTAAAAGTGTGTTTAAAAATACTCCTTAGCAAGATTTTTTTTTCTTCTGTAAGATCCTTGTTTTAAATATATTTTTTCCCTCTCTTTTAAAATTGCTTGGGGAACCGTTTAAGCATATTTAGTGGCCTGGCACATGTCGGTTGTTTGGTTGGTCATTGAAGAAAAAGATCTCAATCGATCAATTAAAATAATAAAATTGATATAGTTTTTATGTATATTTTTTTTTATAAAATTCACACCAAATTCAGATCAACCTTAGACCTAAATAAATCACTAAAAAAATGTTTAGTTTAACAACTAAAAGGCCTTACATGTATAAAATTCACCGATTGACATACTCAATTAGACAATTTTGCATTTTAAAATGTAGAAAATATAAAATTAAAATAAAATTATAATATATTATTATTATTATTATCATCATATTATTATTACTATTACTATTATTATTATTGTTAACATTAAAGTGGCCTCAATTTTTTAAGGGAGACAACATCTTCTTTTTTTGTTGATGACTTTCTTTTGGTTTCGCTTTAGGCCTCAATAAATGTTGAGCTATTTATGACTAAATAAGGTTTAAGTATCACTTTAAAATGATTAATTTGTCCTCTTAACTTCGACACAATCAATTTGGTCCTTTAGTGTAACGACTGTGGTTTTTAAAATTGAATTTCTCCGATCAAATAACTTTCCACAACGGACATAACTTGAAATTTTATAAAAGGTTTTGAAAAGTTAGAGGAACTTAAAATGATTTGCATCTTACATCAAAATACTTAAAAATGAATGTAAACAAAGTTTTTAAAAATAAGTAAATCCAAAAACAAATGGAGATCCTAACTGTAGACATTGTGATCCGACTCCGATTAACTTCGAATAGCTTATACCTGAAAAGAAACAACAAAATGGCATGAGATATTACGGTTTCAGTGAGTTCCCGAATCGAGATAAAACATAGCATGCCACATACGAATAAAAAATGTTATTCAACTCTAAAATATTATGTTCACAATAACAAAATGGTTTACATTAATAATAATCTCTACCATATATGTAGAAAATAATTCTTTTAAGCTCTTTTGAGCTGGTTTTTTCTCTTTCCAAAAATATTATTAATTTTCAATACAAATAACGCATGTAACAAATAAATAAGAATGAATTTAAATATTAAAAAAAAGTAACAAACACGTTATGAAAATATATATATGTTTTTTTTTCCTTTATAATTTAAAAAGTGTAAAAAACTAAATGAATATATTTATGGAGAAAACTTATAAACAGTACCTTACCTACTGTTTATCCTGGTAACCCCTAATAACATTACAAGTGGATTAAATGATCCACGTCATGTTCAAATTGACTTATTTCAATTAACTCCGTTAACCTCTTCGTTATTATTCAATTCAACGTTCTAAATTAAGACTTGCGTTGACAGTAC
>Ga0315914_1005834_pt1 | contig 17744 bp, 8 predicted proteins | sample MpolenodulesMG_FD_203920 | JGI IMG/M metagenome (GOLD analysis project Ga0315914, IMG submission 203920) | Medicago polymorpha root nodule microbial communities from Los Angeles, California, United States - elongated nodules | ecosystem: Host-associated > Plants > Roots > Nodule | place: USA...
GACTCTGAACTACTTCAGACTCTGAACCTGAGGACAGTTATCTAGAACGTAAAAGAAGAAGTTTCCAAAAACACAATTCAACCCCCCCTTCTTGTGGTTTTTCTCACCTTCAGATTTTTCGTGGGAAAAGGAAATTAGTATGGTAATATCACCTAGTCGTTTGAAAATGCTAACTCCACATCAAGGAAGTGGAATGCTCTTTATTAAGGATTATGATTTTACGCATACAAGAAACCTGTGGTTTTCTAATTTTAAAAGGAGATTCTTTCAACAACTCAATATGAAGATATCTCAAGAACTGCTAATTTGGGGAAGAGTATGGAGATAGATCATATCTTTCTGCAGAGTCACCACCACGTAAAGATTTTGAATAACTAGTATAAAAGATAATTTAAACTTCTTCGTCTCATATATAATTGTCTTTACGAGGGGGAGACAAAATTGTGTTCTGCACTCTTTTTTCTTTAACCATGGTTTTATCCCACTGGATTTTCCTGGTAAGGTTTTTAATGAGGCAGGTTATGACATATAAGGATGTTGTACTCTTTTTCCTTGACTAGAACTTTTTCCTATTGGGTTTTTCTCTAGTAAGGTTTTAATAAGGCATATCTCGATGGACATCCAAGGGGGAGTGTTATGAATATTATAAGTGGATGTCCATATAGCAATTGGGTTATTGGGTCATACTATTTGCTTATTGGGTTATATTGTGTTTGTTCCCCAAGTCATTGGTGGTTGTTCCCCAAGTCATTATAAAAGAGAATAACATAATCATCTTTCTTCTCTCTCTATTCTCTCTTTTTCTCTTTAATCTTGTTCTTCTTATTCTTATTCTAATAGTTTCATAACAGATTGTTTCTTTTAAATATATTTAATTATTTATCATAATTTCTATTAAAATGTGAACTTTCTTAAAATAAATTCATTTTAAGTAAAAATATTATCAAACACTTAACATAAAATAGATTTTGAAATAAAAAGCAGCATTTACCAAACAACTTTAACTTTATTTCTAAAGCTCATAATTTTAACTTTAAGTTTAAAGTAACTTGTATGCCTAAAAAAAGTTGGGCCAAACACACCCTAAACTTGAAAAATTGTGAATTTTGTATAAGATTAGCTTTTCAACCACGAGCTAACTTTTTAGTTATCATCTAATTTATAGCTTAATCTTAACAAAGGCATACTTATTATCATTAAAATGAGCATATAAAGTTGTTATAGTTAAATGTGTGGTATAACAACAACAATGAAATTCAGACTTAATTGGAATTGTTGTTTTGTTGTTGTTAATACGATATTGAAAAATTGGAATGTAATACTACTTAGACATTAAACCCAAAAAACCTTTTTCACATTCTCTAGCCGGATTTTGGATATCTTCATAAGTTTAAGATACTTGTATGATACTATATTTAGAAATTTTTCATGTTTAGATTTTTTTTTTCATTCGTTTGCCACTACTGCAATATATAAATTGTTAAAATATGTCAAATAGTGGAATATATATTGGAGAATGACTGTGCCCGCTTCATGCCTCAGTAAAAATGGATAACAAGAAAATGGTAGGTTATTTAGCTTTATTTTTGTTCAAATGTGTATATTCATTTGCTTTCTCCTTCATTTTGTGGCAGATTTTGGCACTTTAAGAGCTCTGGAATCTAATAGTACTTCTAATACTCCTTCAATGACTGAGCAAGAGATAAATACCTTGCCAATTTACAAATATAAAGTTCGAGGCCCAACAAAGTATGTTGTGATAATCTTTGAATTTTTTCTTGAATTCTAACGACTTTTTAATATTTAGAAACTTTATTGTTAAAGTTAGTATAGAGAAGAGTTAGTTAGTTAACTTGCTAACCACTTGTAACTGTTTCTTAAGCATAGTTAGTTAGAGAGTAACTAGAGTTAGTTGACAGTTATAGGATTACATGTTCTATATAAACTCTTCCTGTACTACTTGTTCAGTTTTAGTTTTGATATATGAAACACTTCAATGAAAATAAACCTTTCTTCTTTCTCAAGTTTTTTTCTCTCCATTAATGGAGTTTTACTTTCAGTTTTCACATTTATAATCATTTTTTCGTCACTCATTTGTAGAAAACATGATGCATGTAATCAAACAGGTCCCATCCTCACACTTAACCCAGTTTTATACTACTGGATATCAAATTGGTGTGATGCAAATAGAGTGGAACAACGTAAAAGGTTAAAATGATATTATGGAAAACGATTTCCGCATTTGCGTCTATTTATTTTATGGAAAATTCTATGGTGAAGTTCGGAAATTGTCCTTCTGATTAAAACGATATTAATAATTGAAGGTCCTGCTCTTATTAATCATGCTCGCATGAAACCAAATGTTATATTTTTGCTTGATTTGTGTATTCGACCTTCAAGCATTTACCATTTAATTTTTACTAGCTACACCATATTTGTTTGATGAGTTTTTTTTGAAGGAATTTGTTTGCTGAGTTGTTCCTTATTGCATAAGTATGTGAATCTTTTTTGGATAGGCATTTGATGCTTGGATAAGTTCTCAAAGCATGGGTGAATTTGTTCGTACCTACTACCTACAAAACTCAGCTACTGTTACATTCTTACTAATAAAATCATTAAATTTAATATTTGTCTAGTTTGTGACTCATACTAATTTGTGCATTAGAGAACATTTTTCCAGTATCATTAATTGAGTATCTTTTCAACTTTTATATACACTTAGTGAATGTGGTGTTTGTTAACAAACCTTGATTTACAAGTTCGTGGCACTCAATGGTAATTGTGATGATGCACAAATGTGTGTACATGACGAATAATTTCCTTTGCCACACTTATGAGTTCAGATACCATTATATTAAAATGATTTTATTCATGTCTTTTCCATCACTTTAACTAAGACGCCTTCATGCATAAAAGTTGGAAAACAACGTGATCTACATATGAATCATAAAAGTTCATATCTTCTACCATATATAATTTTACTTTGAGATAGATTTGTTCTTTACCTCATTGCACCTTCTTGTTTTTTAATCTCTAACTCAATTTCTATGATTTGTCTGTGCTACTATAAAAGACTGTTCATCTACCAAGTTATGTATCCCGTCACAAATTTAAGTACGTTAGCTTCTTAGATAGCATACTATAAAATTTTCGACAATTTTTGAAGAATTAAAGTTTTGTTTTAAGAGAAAAATGAATTTTATTAGATCAAAATGAGTGAAGTACAAATAGTAATAAACTCATAGGCTGGGTATATATAATATAAGGGGTAGTCTACCCAACAAACTAAAATCACCCTGAATTAGGGAAACAAACAGGATTCAAAAACCACTCCTATTACAACAAAGCCCCCTTTCTTTCTAGCTAGAAACAACCTCCAAGATGTAGATTTAATAGTATCTACAATTTCCTTCACCACAAATATCTTAGTTGAAAAAATAATTCCATTTCTAACCCCCAAATCTTCCAGACAATCGTATGTCACATAAGAGTTGGGCATTTAGAATGATAATTGTTGCAAGAAGAGAAGGAGTAGAAATAATAAAGTAGGGTAATAATGGAATCAATAAATCTAGTAATGCAGAGGTTATAGAAAAGGTAACAAAAATGTGATTAATGAAAGAAATAATGGGATAAAATAGGTCTGAACTTCATATGACAAACTTCATTACTTCATTGCATGTAAGCTAAAAGCAAAAGTAAAAATTAAATACATTTCTGATGCATGCAACATATTCTAAGAGAAGATGCACAAATTATCCATTTAGGCCAAAATGGAGCAAATACATAACATCTTCATATAACTTCATTGAATGTAAGTAAAAATAAAAATCAAATCAAAAGAAGTTTCGACACAAATCTTTTAGCAACTTGTACGAAATAGGTATTTAATGCAAAATATAGTAAGTACGTAAAATCGGTTTTAGCCTAGACAAAATTGTTTCAATATGTTGGAGAGGCAAAACCTTTTATGAGAACATGTAGGGGAATTATGCAAAAAAAAAAGAGAACAAAATAGAAACAAAGTAATACCTTTGAGAATGGTAAAATAACTAAGAACTTGACAATAGAACTATGTCATGAGTGTAACATAAGAATGGTGAATGATAACAAAAAGTCATGAAAAACATAGTAATACATTGAGGATGATCTTTTGTGTGGCGTCGTGGCGATACCCTAAAAAAACACAAAAATACAATAAAATTAATTGAACCGACGTTGATCGTCGGTAGCACGCCGTTGACCACCATCTTTTATAGTTTTCTTTTCCAATTTAAAATAATAATTGTAAAATTGAATATTCTGTTTTTTTTTCTCTAAAAATTAATTCAATTTTTTTTAGTGGAGAAAGTAATTCAATTTTTAATACATAATTAAATGATCATTGACCACCAATCTTTGACCCACATTAAAACATTCAATTTGTAATTTTGATTTATTTTTTAGTTTTAAAAATATTACTAACTTATTTAAATTAATTCCTCTAAAAAAAACATATTTGAATTAATTTAAATATGCAGTTTTTTTTCAGATTTTTTATTTATAGAATAAATTAATATCGTCAAAAGGTTAATTTACAAATAAAAGGATTGAATACATCCATATTTTAAAATGGATGGATTAATTGAATCCAATCCATTAGCAAAGTTTTCAATTTTAATATATTATTAAATGATCATTGACCACCAATGTTGACCCACATTAAAACATTCAATTGTTATTTTCATTTATTTTTTAGATTTAAACATATTATTAACATATTTAAATTGATTCCTTCTTTAAAAAATATTAAATTAAATTAAATATGCAGTTTTTCTTTGCTTTTTTTTTATTTAGAGAATTAATTAATATTTTCTCAAAAACTAATTTACAAATAAAATATTTATATCATATCCAATGAATTTGTATTTTGATTTAAGTTGATTCATATATAGGATTCAAAAATATAAATAGATGTATTGAATCCATCCGTATTTTTAAATGGAAGGATTAATTGAATCCAATCCATTAGCAAAGTTTTTGTTTGATGAATGGATTTGGATTAATTGGATGCATGATACTATAAACATATTTTCAACAAAAAATATAAATACTAAATATTGGCATTATTTGAGAGAAAATATTAAATATAAATATATTTTACATTCTAAAATTATAAATATTTTTAAATATATTAATTAAGGTAGAAATTAAAAAATTTCATTCTGTAAAATAAATCATAAAAATAAAATAAAACACCATTTAAAAATGGCCACCTAACCCTATTTTATAAATCCCAACACCGCCTCAATTTGATATATATACAAACATTTTACAACACAATTTTATAAATCCTCAATACGCTTGTCATAGCTGTTGCAAGTATATGCACACACATTTTCTAAATCCCAAGCACAGTTGGCAGCAGCTGCTCCTTAATCACTTTTTGCAAAGATTCAACATAGACAAATGGATGCCACAGGTATATACATTTTCACTTATGGTTCCATACTTTTCATTTATTGTTTGTTTTTTGAGTTTATTATTTTCATTTCTTTTAATCTCTATTAAAATATAGATCTACAGTCTCTCCACCTACAGGGAACACTTTGATGTGCAACACGTTGAAGATGCTTTTTTTTCTTCGTCATCATCGTCTACCATGTCTTTTATTTGGTCAATTACAAGTTATATTTCAACGAGTGTGATTTGTTTGATTAAAAACTCAAAAGGACACCGGTTATATCAATTCTATCCTTTGCCAAGTCAAAAAGAGAGGCAGATATGCGCTTCTGATGGCGGAGATCAAGAAGTCGCATGGCGTTTGTGAGTGTACATCTGAATCTCTGTTGTCTCTTATATTCTCTGTATTATTTTATTTTTTTAATTGAAATAGTAAAAAAAATTGAAAGGAATTGAAATAGTAAATAGTAGTAAATAGTTTTGTACTATATCAATAACAAAATATTATATTCGATACAATGGATATGGGAGTAATAAAAGTGTTTGATACGTAAGGCGTAATAAAACAAAAAGTAGAAAAAGAACATATGAATATGAACATGATATATAATAGATTAATTTGCTGCTTTGAAATCTCTTATTGTATTTTCTTTTGTTGCAAGCTTTGTTTTCTTGACGACGGAAACAACTCCAAGCACAACAGCAGGAACTTGATCTATGAATGAAACCAAGTGCAATCATATGACGGAGAAAAAAACCGGTCGAATTTGCAACGGAGGCATCATATGAGAGTACGAGTTATGAGAAAGCTTGTAACCTCCATTGAAGCTCATCCCAGGAAAGCAGTTCAAGAAGTATTGAAGTCCTTTTTGGCTAAAATTTACAAGAGGCAGAAGTAGATTTCCCTTGTAAGACAGACCAACACTGTTTGAAGATGTAAGAGGAGCTAGCTAGCTAGCTAGAGTCCTGTTTTCTGTGTGGAGCTGAATTTTTCAAAATCAAATTTCTTACCATCTCTTTTTTAGGGGCAAGTACAAGCTACGTGACTCATTATTTTAATTTTGGATCCACGAGTTAGGGATTAGAGGGACATAGGCAAGTTGAAAGTTTATTTGGTACGAGCATGGGTAGTCATTGACTAAGAATTAAATGTAATCTCTTATTTTTTAATCCCTTACATCGGTAAATACCATACTAAGAGTTATGATGAATCTCATTATTATTAAATTCTTCTTATTTCAATATGATTTAATAATTGAAAAAAAAATTATTTTTTTTGGAGAAAAAATAATAATTTATGCTTTACCTATTTTTAAAATACTACAAGGAATAATTATAAAGTTGGTGAATTTTGTTTGAACTATGTGATTGCCCTCTGTTGTATGCTTTTACCCACAATCGACTGTGTTTTTGAATTGGTTGCCTATTAACGAGAAAGTAAAAAAAAATAATGCCCACATAAGAATGATTGATTAATTGATTGCTCACACATAGAACCCCTAAAGCAATAATCACTTCGGAAGCTTCACAGATATTAACATTTAATATGTTCTAATTCGGACTTATTGAATGTATTTATCTAAGCTCAAATTTTGAAGAAATTAACTTGTTCCCAGTTGCTTCCCTCAAAAAAAAAATACTTGTTCACGGTTACTCTCAAAGAAATAGTTCAATCATTCAAGAGAAATATTGCAAGAGAAATAGTTATTTATCTCAAACTCAGCTTATCCTGATAGTATTATTATGATGCTCACATAATAATGATTGATTGCTTGCTTGATATGTACTAAACCTTTTGAGCATTTACCGTTTACTTTATAGTTATACTAGACCTTCTATATGTCCTACTAATTTGAAAACCATTGTGGAGTAAGGAGTTAGAGCTCGATATCCTTCCAAAGACAGTATAATTTTTTTGTGTGGCATTAGTGGTAAAAAGGGCTGTCACCAAATCTCAATGGGATGCCAAAGTTGATTCCTCCAAGAGCTTAGGTTATCCTAAAGATGAAATTTTGCTTGCATTTAAAAGACGGTCAAACTATATTCTACGATCTCCGGACAAACTAGATGCGTGGTGTTTTTGGATGGAGCAACTTGGTTGGGATCCTTTAGTGATCCTGGAAGCACCCACCTTTTCGGATTTAGTATTCAGAATAGGTAATTCCAAGGGCCTCTGTTGTCGAATATCTTCTTTCTGAAGATTTAATTAAGAAGGATTCTAGCTTAGCTCCACCATTTTATTTGTCTGATGAGTTGTTCTTGCAAAAGGATGAGAAACATTTTGAATATAAACCATCATAGCAGGCCATTGATGAAGGAGACCAAGTTCCATCATATGATGGAGAAAAAAAAACAAATATAATCGGGTCGAATTTGCAACGGAGGCATCATATGCAGTTTTTGCGACGCAGAAGTTTCTGTAGTGTACTTTGTGATGCATGTTCAAAGTGATCATGTGCAACCATGCAAACACATAAACACATTTGGGTAGAGGAACATGATTTTTTTTGAAGAAACTAAATTAGCCCACCCAAATTGACACCGGAAGGAATCGAACCTGAGACCTCTAGGAGGAGCACACTCACGAATCCCAAGTCAATACCATCAGGCCAACCCAAGTGGGTTTCTATATGCACGTGATTAATTATTATTTTCAAGCATTGGGACCTTAGTTTTCAATCAAGCGAAGCCTTTTGTTTTTAGATGAATTGAAACACTAGAAAATGATATTGAAGCATCCCTTTTAGATCCACGAGTTAGGGACATACACAGGTCAAAATTTTAATTTTGGATCCATGGGTTATGGATTAAGGACAAAGACAAAGTGAAAGTTTATTTGGTACGAGCATAAGGAGACGTTAACTAAGAATTAAACGTAATCTCTTTTTTTTAAGTCCCTTACATCTCTAAATACTATAATAAGGTTATGATGAATCTCGTTATTTTTAAACTCTTCTTATTTAAATTTGATTTCATGATTAGAGAAAAAGAAAAAAAAAATTATGCTTTACCTATTTCTTTAGATACTACAAAGAATAATTTATAAAGTTGATCAATTTTGTTTGAACTATGTGATTGCCCTATGCTCCATGCTTTTTACCCACAATTGACTGTGTTTTTGAATTGGTTGCCTCTCTTAACGAGAAAGATTGTATATATAATAATTAAGGGTAATGCTCAATTTTACGAAAGAGACAACAACGAAAGGCACAGCTTCATATGCTCCTTTGATTTACACCGGCACACGGTCGCGATTTCTGCCAAAGATGAACTTTATAACTTTAGATTTTATTAAAACAGTGCATAGTTATATTCTCTTGATTGAAATAACTAAGAAGAACATTCTCTTGTGTTGAGTTCAATGTGGTATTATTATTTTTTTAATCAGCATAATATAATTAACGGATAGGATGTACAAGACGTATAGAGACAGCTACAAATGAATACAAAATAACAGCCGTTGTATATAGGCAGGACACCGTGAAACCCACACAACCAGTGGATGGCCTCGGCTAAATTGCTAAAAACAAACACAACAACCAACACAAAACAACCCTTAAGCCAACTGATAGAAACACTGTCAAAAACAGCTGCAACATAATAGGACTGAAACAATAGCATAACAACATCAATGAGCTGGAAAAAACCAGTGCTGGAACAATCCGAAAACCTCGGGAGCTTATTATGTAATGCTTGCATTTGATGGGAATTTCATAAAAGTTAGGATGGTCATCGGGAGGCTCTTATTTCGTATGATTTAATGTTGATATGCAAAAAGGGTCCCGACCGCATTTTCATCTATAACAAAGATTTCATTTTTTTTTTGCTTTTAAAATGTGTTATGATTCCAATCTATTGCATAGTAGATATTTATGCATTCTATTTCTAAATATCATTTTACTCTAGTTTGTTTTTCTTATTTTTTCATCTGAAAACTAAGAAAGGAATTATTCATTCAAATATGTTCTCCGTTTGACCCTAAGACTTGGAAAGGGAATAAGATTGTTATTTGGAGTTTAATATTAGGTAAATTTGTATATTCTTCTTGTTCTTAGGCAAGTCTAATATTTCTTTCATTCATTGCATTGAATTCAATGAACAGGTTTAGCAATTGATATGATTTTCATGTATACAAGATGGAGGAAAAGTTAACTACATATTGAATGATTTTCATGCTTTTGGTAGATCACAATTTTGACGTATATCCCTAATTTTTTAACTTTATAAGGAATTGACACAAGAGAATATTTTGTTTTGTGGTTAAAGAATATGATTATAGCTATTAATAGTTTTATTGTAAGTTATAAACTCAACTGTTTTTGCTAATTGTTATTTTCAAAAGTAGGGAGAATAACATTGAGCATAAAGTTAGATACGTGACTCCAACTGATAAGCTAGTTTTGAAACCAATAATTAGAAACTACTTATTGGTCTTAAATTCTCTGCCTTGAACACTGTCATTATGCCTGCTTCCATTATTGATGCTCCATGAAACCAAATGATAAATTTTTGCTTGATTTTCATGTCACTCCTTCAAGCATTTACTGTTTGCTTTGTACTAATCCTTCTATATATGTTCTACTAAATTGAAAAAGGCTGTGGAGGAGATTAAGGAGTTAGAGTTTGATATCATTCCAAATACAGTACAAATTTTGTGTGGCATTAATGGCCAAAAGGGCTATCACCAAAACCAATTGCATGCATTTAAGAGACAACCTAACTTTATATGCTACGATCTCCGGAAAAACTGAATTGCGGTGCGTTTTTGGATGGAACAATATCAGGGAGGAGGATGCAAGCATCTGGTTCTAGTTTAATTGCGTTCTTTTATTTGCTCAGAAAGTTGGAACCTTTGGTACTAGTGCTAAGGCTGTTTTAGAACTTATGACTCTTAACAAATATTAAAGACAAAGGCAAGAAAAAATCCTATGATACAACCAAATATTCACCCCCATCCTTGAACTCATGTTTGATTACATGCATCATGCTGTCTACAAATGAGTGACGAAAAAATGATTATAAAGTTTCTAAACATGAAAAAGTCGTTAGAAAAAAGTTCAATAAGGAACTAATTTTAGCTTTACTTTCAATTATTTTTATTTTTTCTGCAGTTGATTTGGAGCCTTTGTCAAGTTGTGTTAATATGTCATGTTTGGATACTTGAATTATTATTGATGTATATTTTGATCTACTCTTTGGACACCTTGCGTTTAGTTTAAATTTAATATATTTTGCATTTTTAAAAACTATTTTATCATATAGAGACAAATAAAAAAAATTTCACAATTTTTTTTCTTTGAAAACCAAGAATTTTTTTCGCTTATAGCAAAAAAAGTATGATAGAATATAACATATTATTGCTGGTCAAGAACAAGCTGATTGTTGAGGTTGTCCTGTGCACAATCGAATTTCTTTAAGTGAGTTCTTGAATTAAATTGTCTTGCCTGTAACGCCCATACTAAACGTGTCTAGAATATTTGGCATGTGCGTTTAAACTGATATTGGATACATTAATTATACAATACGGAAATACAACATAAGTTGATATTCAGGGTACAAAGTTGTCTCAAGCTACATGTTACAATAATTATACATAATCAGTCGAATGAACAAGAAACATCGAGGTCCATTACAACTAATATATATTACATAAGAACACAAGCACAACAAAATCCAACAAGCATGATCAATCTGAAGCCTTCTCCTTACCTTTGCCTCAAGCAACCTGTGAACCTGAACAAATGAAGGAATGGGATGAGACATAATGTCTCAGTGAGTTCTACCTAAATCCTAGGTTATAGGTAACCTCGGGGAAGAACCTACGGTTACCACGTGTCTACAACACAACCGTTTGGTTGATTATACATGTGTGAACTCATGCATACCTAAACAATCGTGCATGCCTAAGATCGTTGTAACTTGTAACTAAACTTGCATCATATCATATCATGTCCCGTCTTGAGCATAATCATATCATAAGCATGGCATAACAAATCATGGTTTAACATATAATTATCTAGGTTGATTTTACGGAGTGTATCGGGTGGAGTAACCCCGAGTACAATCCCATGACATAACCAATGAATTCCTAGCTAAGGTACACCAGACTCCTCTTAATGTCGTGCGGGCCTACCTTGCGGAGCGTATCCCTTCCCCCTAACGTGAACCTCTTGAATCCCCCTGGCATAAATTGCAAGAGACACGACATGTCATACATAATCTTAATCGTAATCATAATACGCCTTGAAGGCGTGCTAGCATACTTGATCTCAACTGCCTAAGTCGAGGTTCTAGGGATTCCCATACTACCCGAACATAATTCATGCTTTACTTGCATATTCCATCCCTTGTTGAATTCGTTAATGTTTGACTATGCGTATTATTTGAAGAAAAAAAAAACTTTAGCTGCATGGTACAATAAGCACTTGATGTTTGGGGGGTTTTAATGTTAGAAAAGATTGCAGAAAAGTGCCTCGGACGACACTACTGGACCCTTAGAATAAAAAAATCAAGACATGTTGTGCGTATTAGCATTTTGAATTGGTGCAGGGAGTCAACATTCTGTTGCTGCGGCGCGAGAGTATACAGTCGTCATACCCCAATTTTTGACCTAAGGTCTTACATTCATACACTGTTTGATCCTGAATAGTCTTTGATTTTTCAGTGAAAAATTCGGCAGAGAGGTATTTTAAAATACCTCATTTTTGTTCCGATTCGGACCCTCTTCTCTCTTTATTTTTATCTCTCATTTTATTTTTACTTCCTTTTATTTTATTTTAGTTTATGGTTAACACTTTTTAATAAGTCCAAAACAAGTGTTCATGTCCAAAAAAAATTTCAACAGTGTCCACACGCCTCAATTACAGGCATCTTTCCTGAAGTCCAATCTTTCTTTCCTTTTCCATTTTGCAAAAAACGTTTCTCACACTTAACTCCATTCATCACCACTTAATCCAATTTAATTAGAATTTAATTTCTGTCAAAGGAAGAGGTAAAATTTTGATTAAAAGGGATGAGACACAGGCAGTAAAAGGGACGGAAAATTGCACACAATCAACACACCAGTAAAGAGAAAAAACCATTTTCAATCACAATCAAAAACCCATTTTTCACGAACAAAAAACACCAATTCTTTCAATTCCAAACCTGCAAAAAAAGATCAAACACACGCACAACTCAGTCAAAACTTGCAATTCCCAACATCAGCCAATTCCATAAACCCACAATCACAAATCGGCATCATCCCCTAATCACAAACCAAATCCAATCGACACAAACAACATCACAGCCATCAACACAATCCGAATTTGAAACCTGTTTCAATCAATCAAACCCACACAAAATCACTCAAAAAAATGCCAAGCAACATCACATAACCTCACCACAATCAAACCGTCCCCAAATTCGAACCAGCAGCCGTATCCAATTCCACAACCACAAATCCGGATCTGAAACAAAAAGGTATATCCCTTCCGTTTTTTTCTTCTTTGTATATACATAGTTCCTTTTGTTTTTGTTTTTGTTTTGTTGAGTATAAAAAAAAAGAAGAAAACAAGAGAAAAACAAGAAAGAAGAAACGTGAAAGAAGAAGAGATGAGAGAGAATTAAAATTGGAAATGAGGGGAATCGGTACTGATGAGGGATATTTATGTCCCTGGAATCCAGTGTGGCGCGGTGCATGCTTTAGCATGCACCCTCGCCTTCCTAGCTCCTTTGATTTTAATCTAACAGCCTGCAGCATTTGCCACTTGATCTGATCAGGGCCGTTGGAATCCCCCAATCTCTTTTACTTCCTTTTTTTATTTTCTTTATGCATTTTTTATTTTATCATGCATTTTTATTTTATTGTTTATCATATCATCGTGCATATTTATTTTCCGTTATTTATTTTTTTATCGCATAGATTTAGAATGTAATTAGGTCAATTGTACAAATCATAAATGAGAAAAAGTGTGTGTGTGTCCCTTTATATCAAAAAATACAAAAAATTAGGTTAGAGATTTTGTGGTGATCCAACGTCACTATAAAATCCACGCGCTTTTATTTTCATTGTCATGTTAGTCTATTCCTGTGTTTTTATTAAATTGCAAATAATTCAAAAATCGCAAAAACTTTTCATAATAAACCTTGGTTCCAAAACCAAGTGATCCTTTTTTTATTTTATTTTTCTTAATCAAATTCTAAATCAACTTAATCATATTTTGAGTCTATTTTCTCTTAAATTAAAAAACACAAACAAGCTTACTTGCCATTTGGCTTTTCATTTTAAAACCATTTTTAAAACTAATAAAAAACACAAAATCAATCAAACGTCAATTTCTACCTCGAACTACGAGGTTTTGATCCCTCACGGGTACGTAGGCAAATGACCCAGTCCTTCCAAATCAATAAAAACGTAGATAATTAGGTCTTTATTTTGAATCACTTTAGTTCCATTCCTTTTAAAAATAAGCAAGTATATCACAAAACGTTAAATAAAATCAAGAGGTTCCCGTAGAGTACTACGGACATAAAGGGTGCTAATACCTTCCCTTTATGTAACTAACCCCGAACCCAAAATCTTTTCAAAGGGGTAGTTCGAACCTTTTCCCCCTAATTTTTTTCTAAAAATTAAATGTTCAGTCTTGAAACAAAATAGTGAGTCAAATGCTAATCAAATAGCCTTGATCTCCAAATATGACACGACAAGAGTTTTTATGAATTTATACTTAATAAATTAAACTTCTAAAGTATAATTGTTATCTTAGAGACTTAACCTGATTTATATGACACTCTTTTACGATCACTATATTCTTCATAGATGTTATCTTCTGCACAAACAAACAAAAAGTTCTAATGTTAGATATACACCATAAACTTCTTACATAATTAATATAATAAAATGTGATAGATTAAACAAAGTATGAATTGAGAGGGTGAAAACTACAATATCATGAGTGAAAAGTCAAAATAAATATGTGGTGAGATCGATATTAACTAAGACATAGAATGAGTGAGAGAAGAGTGGTCAGAAATAAAAGATTACTAGATCATGAGATTGATCTAAAGTGAAGATATGTGCAAAGAGAAAAAAATTGAATCACTTAAAATAAATCATAGTTTTAAAAACTGGACCGGCCGGTCGGACCGGTCTAACCTGGAACCGGTGGGGTAACCAGTTCGAGTTGCTCAACGGATTGGTTATGTTTTCGAACCGGCCGGAACCGGCCAAACCCGGTGAACCGGCGGTTTTAGAAAACCGGTCGAGTCAATGCTTTGCTTTGACTGCGCTTCCATTTAGTTTTTAAAAAATCTGATAATTGGGCCGAGAGGGATTCGAACACGCGACCATAAGCTAAAGAACAAGCTTTAACCAACAAGCCAACATGATGTTCTGTGATTGCTTTTCATCATTTATATACAAAACATTCTAGTGCAGAAACAATGCAAAATGCTTATTGTGCATTTCACTATTCATTTATTTTATTTTTTTTGGTATACTCAACACTATTATTATTTTCTTAAAACGGGTACACTATTCATGTTTGCTTCAATTCTCCTTGAAAAAAAACAACGTATACTTCAATTCTTTTTTGACTAAAATATATGTTTCAAGTTGTTTATTTATTTTAGTTAAAAAAAAGTTGTAATTTATTTAATTTTATTTTCTAATATAAAAACATTCCTTCATTGCAAACAACACAACCATTAGGTCATTGGTCACATGATTCAATTTGTAAATTTAACTCTTATAAAAAAAAAGTTAATTTAACACTTATTTTAAATTATACTATATCGTTAATGTTTCTAATTTATTAATAAATTATACTATATATATAATTAAAATACATATATCAATAAAATTGTTTCTTTCTAAATATTTGTATTAAAATTGAAATAATTTTTAAATATTTATTTAAATATGGTATGATTTTGTGTGGGTATAAAACACATATTATGGTTAATTTTGACGAGTTGACAATTGGTAGGTTTATAGTTTTTAAAGTGATTCAGTCACCGATTAAATCATATTTAATCCGCTTAAATATCTATATAAATTTAATCTCAAGACCGAGTTATCTTACCGAGTCATCCGAGTTGATCCGGTTCAGTCATGCGGTTCAACCAATGATCCAATGGTTCGACCATTGACCCATCGACCCAGTACCCCTGCCGAGTCAATGGCCGAGCCGAGTTTTAAAACTATGAAATAAATAACAATAATAACTTAGATCTAAGAAATACACACTGTCTCTCTCTCACACACACTTATATCAATAAGAAAAAATACATTGTTTTAAAAAAAATTAACCATAGTAAGGATAAATTAAAATATGCATATTGATATATAAGATAAAAATTAATTTAAATCAAGCTATTGATTCAATATTGATGGTATACCGTTGTTACTTCACTGATTTGATTTTTTTTGAAATATACGATTAATTGCACAAGAGAATCTTCATCATCATCATCATCTTCGTATTCATCCAGTGTCATAAAATCTAGACCAAATCTATTGGTCAAACCAATTGGATCATTTATTGAGCACATATTCAAGCTAATCAAGATGATGATCAAGATAATAGATCAAGAGTTACATTAGATAAGTGTTGAAATCATTAAAAATTGAATTTGGATTGAATCAACACAATTGAACTTGTTTGAGGAATCAAATAAATAATTATGAATGAGTTTAAAAGAGATAGTTAGATTTTACAAAAATCATTTGTAAATTGAGATCCATACAAACTCAAGAAAGTAAAAAAAAAAAATATATTAGTAAGATATAAGCAAAAAATCGAATATGGAGAATACAAGGAAAAGCAAAGAAACGAAGCAATAGAGAAGAAGAAATGCAGGAGGCGGGGTCATTTATATTGGACAAGCAACAAAAGAGGAGATGCGAGTTTAGGGTTAGAGCCTGGGCCTGGGCCTGGGCCTGGGTAAATTAGAAGCAATAAATACATAAGTGCAAACCACAAAGCACCTTTATTATGTATAGGTATATACTAGCAATGATATTGTAGTTCAACAAGTGACCAACTTTTTTCAACAATTTACTTCCGAATTTTAATATGCAAAGCAACTTACAAGATGTTTTAATACAAATCAAAATAGAGGAGCGATTTTCTGTAAACATTAATTATTGGAATTTTTTACAAAAGAATAAAAGAAAATCATTTACAATAGAACTAGGGTTAAATATGATTTCTGTCCCTTTAAATATTTTTATTTTTGTCCCCCATTTTTTTAAAGAAACTAAACTAGCCCACCCAAATTGGCATCGGGGAGAATCGAACTTCAGACCTTTAGAAGAAGCACACTATAAAGTCCCACACCAACATCAACATGCCAACCTAAGTGAGTTATTTGTGTTCCATTTTAATCATTTACGGTAAGAAAAATATAGATTACTTAAACAAATCACGTTAGATTTGATATGCAGAATTAAGACAAGATGATGATGTTGTTAATTAAGTGTGAAAATTTTTGAGATGCTGTTCTTCCAAACCCGTCCCAAATCACCCGTCTAAACCGTATTTCGAACTACCCGACACCCGCCGTAACCGATAACATACACGGACGGGAGTGGGCTCTTGTTTACCATCCGCGGTTGACCTTCGGATTAAAGTTTTCGCCGCCGCCGCTATTTCCATCGTGTGTCGGCCACTGTGTACCGCCCTCCATCCAACCTCCTCACCGGCCGCCGCCATTACCACCGGTTAGTTACAAACTCATCCCACCTTTTCCTTTTCTCATTTCATTCCCCTCTTATGAACACCATTTTATCATTAGCATTACGGCCACAACACCGTTTCATTCCACTCTTCTTCAAAATGCTATCAACACAAACACACTCTCTCCAAAACAATAATGTGAATCCAAAACTCCCATATGATTTAATAACTCTCGGCAGTTTCCTCCGTTCCTCAAAACCCGACTCATTCGCAATCAATCAAATGCTTCCGCTCTTTTCCCGCATCATTGATCACTATAAAACCCATCAAACAATTCTCTCCAAGTTAGTATCAATTGGTTCTATAAACCTCTCTACCATAAACATAAACCCTAATCCATTTATAAACTTATTAAGAATTTTCTCACGTTCAGGTAACCACGAATTACTTATCAAAACTTGTTACTACATGGTTGAGTTTCATGGTTTTCAAATTTCGAGTCAAACCTTTGCTTCCAATTTACTCATGGAGTCTCTGTTTAAAGCTTCTCAACCCAAAAACGCTTTTAAGATTTTCGGAGAAACAAAATCACCTAATTTCCTTACTTTCAACATTGCACTTTTTCACCTTTCTAATTTCAAT
>Ga0315914_1005835_pt1 | contig 17743 bp, 10 predicted proteins | sample MpolenodulesMG_FD_203920 | JGI IMG/M metagenome (GOLD analysis project Ga0315914, IMG submission 203920) | Medicago polymorpha root nodule microbial communities from Los Angeles, California, United States - elongated nodules | ecosystem: Host-associated > Plants > Roots > Nodule | place: USA...
GGAAAGAGAGCTTCAGCCAAGTGGGAGAAAGGAGGAGGAGAAAATGAAGGAAAATAGGTGGGTGACATATATATATATATATATATATATATATATATACATAAGGTGAAATTACCAACATGCCCTCTGTCTTAAACGTGTTTATACTGACACTGATAATTCATCATGAGTTTAACTGATATCATTTGATAAACATTCTCCATCGTACTTGTTTTCCGTGAGCATTCGTTCTCTGACATGTTTGACTGGTAATATTCCAATAATCGTCGAGTGGGATATTACACTATATAATTAAACAAACGTTTATATAAGTAACTAAACAATCATTTAACTATTTTTATTCCTATCGTGAGATTTTGTATCCGATTGTTGATAATATAGCATTTAAAATTATTTAAGTAGTTGCAATTTTCCACATGTAATATTAAAGATAAGTCTAACAATAAATATCAATGTCCCTCTCGAGTAACTTTACAAAAAGAACGATAATACCTCTTAGGCACCATTTGGGTTGAGCTTATTTTAAGCTTATGAAAAATAGCTTATGCAAATAAATAAGTTTTTATTTTAACTTATAAGGTCTCACTAACGAAAATTGTATCTTCATAAATTGTTTTTTCATAAACTACCTTAAAAACTTATAAATAATACATAAAAACTTATTTAATTGCATAAGCTGTTTTATATAAGCTCTAAAATAAGCTGATCCAAATGGGCCCTAATTAAATAGTTTTGGATGTGTGCAACACATTAGTCAATTAATAAAATGGTATATAAATATTTAAAAAAAAAACCCTTAACATAGTGAGGGCCAAGGCCTACACTCTCCCTAACGTATGGTCATCCTCGACAACAACAAGCATCAAACAGTCTAAAATATAGAAACGCGTCCGGATCGCAAAGCAAAAAAAAAAAACCACAAGCAAAACATCAAGATCATAAAAAATCGCGTTGAGATAGTGAACCCAAAACAAACACATTTTTTTTAAAAGGAACCCTGAACGAACACAATGAAATAATGTAAAGAACAACACACAAAACCAATCAAACTACCAATGAGAATGAAGCCCCACGCGACGATTGATTGAAGACCCTTCCAACCACTGGATGCATACAAGTTCAAGGCACTGACACAACCCTATGAGGGTTAGACAAAACCCCATCACCAGAAATAGGAAGAAAAACAAATCGAAGAAACAACCAATCCATACCGTGATAATAGAGATCTCTGTATAGACGTAACATTACGAATCAACAAAAGTTAACAATGTTAATCTTCCTTTCAGAATTTGTTGGACACATGATATAAAAATTAAACTCTAGTTTATTTTTAAAAATATATTAGCATGTAGTTTTGAAAATTGGACACATCCCACTAGAAAAAAATGTAACTTTTCCTCAGAAAAAGAAAAAGAAAAAATGGTAACAAAAAAAAATCTCATCTAGAAAGAAAAAAAAAAAAAAAACTGCACATCACCCATAGAATTTCTCCCATAAATTATGAAGCGTGGTTTAACATTTTTGTTTCATCCCATTTTTTTGCGAGAGAAAAAAAAGGAAAAGAAAGAATTCAAAAAATGGCGGGAACAGTTGCAGTAAGATCAACAAACTCACTGAGTGACGAGTGGGAAATTAGCTTCGCAAGATTCATTCCTTTTCCTCATTCTTCTATCACTTCTTCATCTTCCTCAGATCTTCACCCTCTCCCTGTTCGCCTCCGTAACCGTCCTCCTCGCGGCACATGGATCTCTTCCTCCACCTCCGCTTTCCTCCGTTTCTCCTCCGATCTCATCTTCTCCGATGTCGTCCTCACTGTTGCCTTCAACGCCAAACTCCTCGTAACTCCGTTCACTTTTCCTTTTTCGATTTCATTTCTGTTTCCGCTATTACTTCATCGATGCAACTGTTTTTGAATTTCGGAAGTGACGAAGCTTGATTCAGTGTTTTCGGAGTTTTTTTTTTTGGAATTTGAATTATGAAATTTGTTTTTCAGGAAGAACACTATGTTTCGAAGCTGAATTTCTCGTGGTCTCAAGTATCGTGTGATCCTGGATTTCCTGCTCGGGGAATTAGAACTGTGCTGGTTAGCTACAGAGATTCTCGAGGCGAGGTTAGATTTTAGTTATTGGTGATTATTTTGTTAATTTTACATAAGATGTTGTTAATTGATTTATTCAAAGTGATTTTCACCGATTAAATAATCAAATTAGTTCATAATATTATGTTCGACCTATAATATGAATGAATTTATTACTTAAATTAGTTATGGATGTACATTTGATGATTTTGATGTCATGTGAGGTATGGTTCTAAATTGCGGTTTGAGTTGCATTGTGAAACTTGATATACTACAGTATGTAGTTGATGCTCCTGGAATTACGGTTTTGATACTGTTGCTGACATTTTCAAAACATTTATGTTGTGATTGTGACAACAATTGTACTTTTTCATTGAGGAGGATTGAGTAGCAATGTGTTAGTTAATCGTCTTTCAAACTTTATTTGATCATGTGTTGATTTTGGAGATAAGTTTGTTCATAACTCGCCTTAACGCCATTCCATTTTTACTTGTAACTTATAAGCGACCTTTTTGATACCGAACCTTAGATTGAATCTGCACGAGACCTGTAGATTTTGGTTCAACTGTTTTAAGATATTCGAACCAGGACAGAACCACGAACCATAGTCAATAGTGGTCCATGGTTTAACTTGTTGAATTCAATCCGGTTTATAAATCGCTACTAGCAACATCGGTAACAAACTGGAAATGTTGTATTGATTCTCGCCTTTCCTACTGTAACTTCGAATAAAATTAATAGTAGGGTTGTTGTTATGGTGAGGCAGGCTTAATTTATTAAGTAAACAACAAATCCAGTTGCACACATATACTACCTTATTCAGACAGAGTATGATAATTGTGATGCTACTTTTTCTTTTTGACAGATTCAAAAGTTTGCTATGAGGTTTCCATCAATCTTTGAAACACAATCATTCATCAGTGCTTTGAAGGTAACAGATGCTTATCATAATATAATAAATCACCTCAAAAAAATACGTAGAACCAGTGATTGCACTTGCACATATAAAACTATATTGTTTCCTTGTCGATTCTTGATGATTTTGTCCTTTCCAGGAGATCCTGAAAGATGACAAGGAGCCGGAACCTTTAAATATTGACTTTGGTTCAGAAATTTCATCTCAGTCAGAATTTATGTCAACAAACAAGCACTCTTATAGGTATAAAAAAGCTGTGTCATTGGTTAGATTTTGTTGGAGTAATGGGAGGATGTGAATCTGATATATTGAACATTTATTTAATTGTCATTCAGTTTCTATTTTTGATACTTTACCATTCACTGACCTGTTTTCTGTTTTCATCCCGTCTTTTCTTCCTACTTTTATGTGGAATAAATATAGCTTCTCAGTACCGGATCCAACTCCTCAAAAGTAAGTAATACCAACCATTTATGAACAAATCAATAGTTGATATTTATGTACATATGCATAACAAATCAAGAGTGTGTTGGATTATCAGTTGAGTTAATTGTGATGAAGATTTGACACATATACTGAGCCTTCTGTGTTTGTGCTTGTAGACCTTCTGAGGAACTGAGCTTTATGACTCCGGCTACTAGTAGACCTTCTCAGGAACTGAGTTTTATGACTCCGGCTGACACTTACATTCCACAAATGCCACTATGTATGAATAATGAAGGAGTGCAACCTTCAGGGTTAGGAAGCCAAATCAAGGAAACAGCTTCTGTTCACAACTTTGAAAGCATCCTTCCAGCTTTGCCACCCAGTTTTGCCTCATTCCTGATGGATTGCTCAGGTCTCAATCATGGTTGGTGAACTTTTTTGTTTTAACATTGTATTTGTTCTGATTTCTACCAACTCCAATTTCATTTGAATAAAATAATATCTTGCAGCTCAACCATCAACTGTTAACGAGGAGAATGATCTCAAATCCCAAATTGTGGTACATATTTGAATTTCTCATTTTGCTTAGATGTTAGTATGTTACTATCTGATGCTTTGATCATCACATGACATTGATATGATGCTCTTTACGATATATAAGCTTTCTCTAAGTTGTGAATATTTGAGAAGTACATTTTCTTAACTGATTATTTGTTACTCTTGATATTCTTTTCCTTTGATGCAGAAATACATGGAAGATTCTTCCTTCCAAGGTAGCACTCCCTCTTTCTTATTGCTTCTCTCTCTCACATTGATTAAACGTGACGCACCATTTTATTTATTTAGTTCTTGTCTTTTTTTCTCTTCAGTTCTAGAGTGGAACATGAATAAAAAATTCTGAATCCTGAAAAATTCTTAATCTTCTTTGGCTTGAATATAAAGTATTGTATGCATCCTGTACTTTTTATGTTCCTTATATGTATAGGTAAAAGTTTTTAATCACGCTTCTGATGCATGCACATTATTAAATGCATTGCATGTGCTACATCCATATTTTTGTTAATATTGTATGGTGATGGTCTACTTAAATTTGAAGTCCAAAATAATGATGTACCATTTTGATGTTGTTAGATATGCTGGTCAAAGTGGAGAAAGTTATCAGCGAAATTGGGGGTGATATGTCCCTCTAGTAGTCCAGGGCGTTGGAAATGACACACCGAGAAACTTAGCATCTCTTCGTGCTTACTGAGCGGCTTTCTCTTGATTCTTCAATTCTCTAACAATCGGTTCAATCAATAGATAAACTTAGTCTTTGCTTCTTTTATTGTTTCAGCACATTACAAATTACAATGCCAAGAGAAATGAAGACTTACCTGATATTGGTTTTAGTCAGTGTTAAGCTAATGAAGTCAATTATCAAATGGTTTCTGTTTACAAAATCTTGTTAATACAGCGATCTCAAAAAAATTTCAATTCAATCCAGTACAAAATTCTTTGCATTGAACTTTTTTCCATTTGTTACCAAATTATATGGAGCATAGTCCAAGTTATTCTCATCTCAACTAAAGTCTAAAACATAATGGTTGAGTCAGAGTATAATCATATAATAGCGTGCCTTCTTTCACTAAGTTTACCTAGGTTCCTAAAAATTTGCTTTAGATTAGTTGTGTGAAATGGCAGGGGAGGATGTTTAGATAAATGAAAAAGCTTAAACCATCCAATGATCTATGCCACTTTTCTCCAGTCGTGATCTGCCATCGTACACCACTAGTCCACTACACACACTGGAGTATATTAGGGAGCAAAGAATGACATTTGACACTGAAAAAAAGGCAAAAATATAGGCTAGACGTGAACTAAGTCGTGTAAGGACTAGAGGTTGAAGACAACCTCCTTGAAAATAGTTAATGCCCAGTTGTGTTGTCCAATTGAAAAACCATAATTTTTCAGTTCAAAATATTTAAAATTAGGAGGTCATGTCTAATATCACAAAAAAAATAAAGGATAGGTCTAACTTTGAGTTGAGTCATTATATTCTTTTCCCTCATATGTTCACTCCATTAAATATAATCATATATTCAAACTCTTACGCGTTAAATGTGAGTACCTCTCTCAACTAGGATTACTTACAACCAGTTGTAGCTTGTTTTCTTTCGATAATCTCTAAGTCTCATAAGAAACCCCCTCTTGCGGTATTCACCATGTATGTTTGGGAATAATAGCCACTATAATTCATTAGGCCGTCAAACGAGGTTCGACGTTCTCTAGACCGAGTCTAGCGTAGCAGTTAGGGTATTAGACTTCAAGAGAAGTGGAACTCACTCGAATACACACACAAACAAAATGAGAGAGAGGAGCAAGCAATTTGATGGTGGAGTATGACCAAGTTGAAGACTTAATAACTATTTATAATGAGAAAAATAATATTTTTAATTGAAAAATATACCGGAGATTGATATTTTCATGGACAATTGTGACTGTTAAATTATTAATTTAGTGTCACATTATTTCATTTACAAATTGATACGAATCACTCACGAGTACATGGATGAGATGATAATAGATCTCTCTTCCAGCTTGACCAGAAGTCTTGGGTTCGAATCCAGCTCTAACAATACACCAATGATAAATATCTTGAATGTAAAATTTTCCACCAACTGCGGTCCTATATGGCTTGGCGTATTAGACTTTGTAGTTTCACGCAGAGGATATCCAACTTACACCCAAAATGAGTTTATTATTTTTCCCTTTTTTTTATGACTAATTATATATTTACAAATATCGGTTTTAAATTTAATTTACACTTTTTTTTAATGATATTTGTCGTAACTCTTAATATTATTGTATTATTATTTCTATGAATTGACTTTTTTTATATCTTCTTTTTCAAACATCAGAGTAATATGTTATATTAATCGTCTAAGATCCACACGTGTGCAATTTCTTTCTAAAAACGAATAGCAAGTGCGTTAAACTAATAGATTTAATCTTTGAAGTAATGAATATAACACCTATTTAGTGACACGTCAAATGTCTATGTAACTCTCAACATGGACACCATATGATTGCCAAATGATTTTGGGGGATAATTATTGTGCTGTAGCCATAAAAGTTCAACCAAAATCCATAATCCTTGTAACTAAAACACCTAATCGTCTTTTGCAAACTTTTTGAAAAAAGCACATGCAGAACTAAAATGCTCAAAGTGATTTTCTATTCAAGATTTAATAGAATAATTTTAGGAGCTATAACAGTGCCCAAATCATTCAATCATAAGTTTTATCGTAAACAAAAAAATGTTAGTATTATTAGTTCCTATGCATAGTGAGATAATCAAACTATTGATCTCTTTATCGTTCAACTTCTTAACTCTCTCATTTCTGTCACCGAACTATCCTTATTTCCCCTATTCAAACCTAAGTGTTGAACACAAAAATTTATGACTACTAGTGTAGTGACATCCTTGTAACATAAATCAATAATCTTAACCACCGTGCTAAAAAAATCCCACTGTTCAAACGGGAATAGTTTATATTATTTTGATTTGTACATATTAAATGTTATGGTGGGCTCTTGCGTTGAACATTTTCAAATGTATGGCTAACTTAGCGGTAGAATAAAATCAGATTAAATTAACATCCACTTGCAATGGTTTTGTCATTTTTTGCATCCACTTGCTAGATAATCCTTCCCCATATAATACCTACAAAGCTACAATATAGGTTACAAACCTACTATACAAGTTTGTCTTATTCAACTTTATTTTTCTATATATATGTTATCTTTGCTGAAGTGCATTCCATCCCTCTGACCCTTCATACTCTCTCTTGTTTATGCATCATTTTATAAGCATTTCTCATGTTGTTTGATCCTTCATTTTGAGATTTGTCTTCATAATTGTGCTCCATGCTCTAAATTTGATGATGCAGGTGGTCCATTGGAGGATATAAATCAACCAGTTTTGTTAATGGTATGTAAACTTCTATACAAGATATGTATGCAATTTAATGCTTCTTCTTTGTCTCCAATCCATAGGTTTACAGCTAACTCATGAGATTCTTGAGGCAACCACACCAGCAACATGAAGGCATGCCAAAAGAATACAACAATAAGTCTCAAAAGTTTAAATTTTATTTTGAAACGAAAGATGATTAAAGTGCAAAAGAAGAATTGAATCTTTTCATTTTTATACAATTTGTCCAAGGTGTGAATATAGTTTAACAAAAAGGTTCTCATGTTTATTCAAGAATTTAGGGTATCAATTGAGCAGTGCCTGAAGCAAACACACCAACATTTTTCTTGAATTATCTCATGCTATATTGCCAACATGATAATTGGTTCTCACCTCACAATCAATTCTGATGGTGATAACACTGGTTGCGAAGGAACCATAAAAATATTCCAAAAGTAGACAACTCATCCCCACACCTGAAACAGTTAATCAGAAGACTATTATTTTAAAAAAGTAAACTTTCGTAAAATTTAAATTTAAATATTAAGAGAAATAATACAAAACCTATGATTTTAAGCAATAATATATATGCACACTTACATGCATCATACTAGAATCTTAGATGAAATTTCAAAACAAAAAAGTCCAATCAATCACCAAAAATGAAATTTCATATTTGAATTTTGAGAGGAAATTATAGTTCAAAATAGAAATTGAGAATAGGTTGTCCATCAATCAATGCTATAAAAGTAGCAGAGTCGATATTAGTCGTAGTACAAAGAGCTATATTAGTAGTTGTCCATCTATCCTTGCTATAAATTGTGTTTGTATCTATTACTCAATACTCAATATAATACTAATATTCTTTTAAAGTTAAAATATTAATAGAATACCATGTCAATAATTAAGTAATTCAAATAGGTGCAACTTTTTGGAAGGAATGATACAAAATATGATAAGGGATGGAATTAAAATCATTAGGGATAGTACTCATATTCTTTGTAAAAACTAGGATAGTTCTAAAAAAAACTTTAGTATTAAGAGATGCTTCTAGAGCTTGGTGTTTTTGAGAAAAGAGACAATTTAAGATAGGGATGATTCATTATTTTCGATGGAGCTTTTCAGTTAGCATGATTATCAGTTAATATTATACAAATACAATATTGTAAGAGATCATGAGATTTATAATTACTTGAATCAAGTTGACAAGGAATCAAATACTTTGAAAGAAAGAAAAAAAGAGCGAGAAGCCAAGGAACATATTATTTTTATCATGCTCTGAGATCATAGATATTATTTTTAAAATACTGCATTATTTTAGGTCTACATGAATTTACCAGCAGCCATTGCAGGAGAAACGAGAACATTAGCTTTCCTCAGAACTTGCACTACAGGGTCACAGTGCATGTTTGAACCTAGGATTTAAATAATAAGAAGCATATTTCATTAGTGCACATGACAATAACACAAATTGTACATTTACTTTGGGTAAATTTGTAATGCTTTATAAAATATCAAAGCCACAAGTAAAGGTGAGATAGGCAATGGCTGAAGTGTTAAAAAAATTAGACAGTCAGACATATGGTTTTAGACTTGCACACTCCAAAACCATAATTCAAATAAGTATACAAAATTTATCACAATATATTGAGAAAAAATAAAATTTGTTTCTTGTTTACTTCTAAAAAAAGATCATAAACAATCGGTTAAATAATACCCAACAGTTTTGTGATCTTTAATCCAAATAGGCCAAAGAAATAAGGAACAACCACATAATAACAATCAATAATATTTCCAGTAATGAGTGATCTCCCACTTAATACAACATTAAGTTTCGATTTGAAGGGAAAAAGGATTAACGTCTCATAAAAATTGGGAATATTAAGTTTTTTATGCAAACTATCCACAAAAGAAAAAGGAATATTTTTTAAAATATAGTTTCTAATATGAGGATATTGCATAATACTACTACCCAGTTTTTTTTTGCTTCAATCCATCTTAATGTAGACTGAAATTATAGCCAAGTTAGCATACTCCTATACTAGGGCTATCAATTCAGACAATAAAACTATTTGATGTGATTTTGATTTTTTTCCCCTCCAATAAAACTAAGAGGTTAATAGCATACAAGCACACATCACATGATAGTTGCTTTTCTTGAATTTGAATTTTGACTCTTCGCATGAACTATCATTGAAAGAGTTCTCTCTTGGAATTAAAGAAAAAATTCATTTTATTTTAGCCTTACTGTCACTTATTTTATGTTCCTATTAGTGTTTAATAAATCTGAAATTTATTTCTATTTCGTGTTGTTTGTTGTTCCACAACAAAGCAATTTCATTGTTCAAAATAGTTGTTATGTTCTAACTAAATTATTTGTTTATATATTCAAAATATTGTATTAATATTTTCCTTTTTAACTTAATCATTGTTATTTGTTTACATTGTTTGTCTCTAGCTTCTGTAATTTGTTTTATTGCTTTGGGTAGTTTGAAGCTAATCATGTGTGGATTTATTGATTTGGAAATCAATGATGGTCTCCACCCGTGCGTACGCGCACGAGTGCTAGACTGTTGTTTTCAATTCTCACCCTCCATTTAAACTATTCACTTAGTAAGTGAAATTGTTTTGTGTTCAATTCTTGTTGATCATTGAACAACAACTCATTGCCATATGATAATGATGACCAAGTGAGAAGACCCTCACACATATATCTATTAGTTGGGTGCTGTTGGTGAAGAGAAGCAATCACATCCTAAAGATTAAGTAAAAGATTAGAGATTACGGTTGATTGGTAAGTAAGATTAATACTCTTAGTGTGTACATCGAATGCTGTATGTATTCAATGTGACGCCTCATACACTTTGACATAAAGAATTAACGAATGACAAATGGTCAATATTTTGTTAACAATGGAGATTCATATAAAAAAAGAGACCAGGGTTATGAAAAAGATTCTGGAATTTCATTAGAATTAACAAAAATCTGTAATGCAAAAGATTACAAAGAGTATGTTTCAAAAAATAAAAAGATTACAAAGAGTATTTATACTAGGACTAACAGAACCAGACTACCATTAGAATGATTTTAATGACTCCATTTCATTTAATCCAAGACATATAACAATTTTAATGAACAAATTCTCCTAATTTTTTACTTCAGGAATACATTAATCCACCTTACATTAATCATGATTGGGTCCAGTGGAAAAATTTAATGAATTAAGATAAGAGAAATGCTAACTGGTGCCCCCGGATGCACTGGTTAAGCATACTAAAAAAGTTAATTATATAGTAATTATTGCATTGAAAAATGTGTAATTAATTCATAAATAAATCAACAAAGTTTTATTTTACGGTAATAAATTCCTTTTTCTGTATGCTTAACCAGTGCTCAAGGGCACTGGTTAGCATGACCTTTAAGATAATTCCTATAATAATTTTTTGTTTTTGTTTTTGAAAAATGTAAATTAATTAATCGAATAAAATCAAATCTAGAATTTTGATGAGGACCCAAACTAATATCATCCGACCAACTTAAGTAGATTAGTCCTTATAATAAATTAAGAGAGTAGTATTTATTTTATTTTATTTTTAACTATAAGATTTAATTGTTCATTTTCTACCTGTTGTTCAAGTAGGCACTTACTTTATCTCCTTTCTTTTTTCTTTTTAACTAAATTGATTTTTATTTTTTTCCTTTTTGTTTTCTTTCTAACCAAATTGATTCTTACAGCTTAAAATTGTAAAAAAAAAAAAAACACGAAATGTTTGTTAAATGATTTTCCGGTTCTCTGTTAATTTCTGAGTATTGCAAACGGCATCGTTTGGTCAGAATTCGCACTCGATCGCACTTTCAAGTCAGAAACTGAAATAACAAAGATGATGATTCCACCTTCAAACATTGCGAACTGAACCCTAACTTCTTCTTCTGATCCGATCCTGATCCATTTTCGATCCGATCCGATCCGATCCAGGCTCGGAATCACTCTCCAATGTCAGGCGCAGCCTCTGCTCTCTTCCTTCTCGATATCAAAGGCCGTGTTCTCATTTGGCGCGATTATCGCGGCGATGTCTCCGCTGTTGAAGCTGAACGCTTCTTCACCAAGCTTATCGAGAAAGAGGTTCATTCCACATCTTCATTATCCATTATTTCTTCAATTTTCCAATGATTGTTACTTTTGTGCTAATTATGGTTAAAATTGGAATGGTTAGAATTGTTACTTTTGTAGCACCAACACTTCTGATCTTAGTGTGTCAGGTGTGTGACACTACACCGACACATGTGATTGCATTGAATTATGTATTTTTCTCAAATTATTACGGTGTAAGTACGCAACAGTGTCCGGTGATTTCATCTAGAATGGAGAATTTGGATTAATGTTTAATGAACTCTGTAGAACTGGTACCTCTGATTTAAGGCGTTTCTGGTGTTCAACACGTATGTGATTACATTGAATTATGCAGTTTTTTCTAATTATTGTCAGTGTCGACTATTGGTGTTCCTGTTGTGTCCGGTGTTCGTGTCCTATGATTTTATTTTCATGAAAATTATTACTTTGAGTTGAATTTGGTTTTAATAGCTATGAAGCACCGGCACACAGACCAAACACCAACATGTTCAAACTGGTAGTATTTGAGAAACATGAATTAATTGAATGCAATCACATGTGTCGGTATCAGACACTGAACATGCCTAGTCAGTGCTACGTAGGTTAATAATAATGGAATTGGAACTGAGAAATTTCGATTGTGGTTGTGATTTTTTTTTTTAGTGTTATGGTTTTGGGAAGATGAATGGTGAAGTTTGTTTTGAAATTGTGCGCAGGGAGATCCACAGTCTCAAGATCCAGTTGTATATGATAATGGTGTGAGCTACATGTTTGTACAGCATAGCAATGTTTACCTCATGACAGCAACTAGACAAAACTGCAATGCAGCTAGTCTCCTTTTCTTCCTACATCGAATTGTTGATGTAAGCACTATTGCTAGTTTTTGTTTTGAATCGTTTGAATTGAAAAATTGTATATTAGTTTGCTGGTTTATGCAATAATTAATGATTGATTGGTATGTGATTGAGGCAGGTTTTCAAGCATTATTTTGAGGAATTGGAAGAGGAATCGCTTAGGGATAACTTTGTTGTTGTGGTAAAGTGTTTGTTTATCTCTGTTCTTAGTTCTTTATTAATTACGTTAATTTGTTTGAGTAAAACGCTGAATTCTTTTGTCCTTGGCAGTATGAACTACTTGATGAAATAATGGACTTTGGTTACCCCCAATATACCGAGGCGAAGATTCTTAGTGAATTTATCAAGACAGATGCTTATAGAATGGAAGTTACACAGAGACCTCCCATGGCTGTAACAAATGCTGTATCTTGGCGTAGTGAAGGGCTAAACTACAAGAAAAATGAGGTGGCCATTATAAACGTGAAGATGTATGATTTAGATATGTGATTTTATGGTCTAAGCCACTAACTAATGGATTTTGTTTTCAGGTTTTCTTGGATGTGGTGGAGAGTGTTAACATACTTGTCAATAGCAATGGGCAAATAATTAGGTCTGATGTTGTTGGGGCACTGAAGATGAGAACATATTTGAGGTTTGCTTTTATACTTTCTAAGAGAACTGTTGAATTTCATGCTATTGAGATTGGCTACTAGTTATTTGGGTTTAGTAATATGACTTGCATAGGGTTTTTGTTTGGGAGATATGTCCGAAATAATTTAGGTACTCAATTTCAAGGACGTGTTTGAGCAGATTAGATACTCAAAATCCTTGAAGCCTCATGATCTCTTTTTGAGGTCACTACATTATACAAAGTTAAGTAATTAACACCACTTAAACACAACCACATAAAATCCTTTGGAAAGTTTTCCTAAGGTCCAAAGATAAGCAATTTCCCATTATTCTACTTGACTTGAAGGTGTTGTTGAAATAGCTCACACACGGGAAAGTTAGGTTTCATAATTTCCAGTAGGGTGGTTGGAAGGGTTTATTTGTAGTTTATTTGGAGTTCTCATGACATAAATAGATGTGTAATTGTTTCGAAGTACAACAACTTATAAATGCCTATAAATTGTTCTAAGTTTTTTTTACCAAGTTCCTTAGAATAGCTTCTGAAACAGCTTATAGGGACTTCACTCGTCTTCTAAACTTCTAAACACAAGTTCCCTAAGGGCACTTGTTAGCATTTCCCTTACAATTAACACCCAATTCATTCCTTCATTTCATCCCCCAGCTTGAATTCTATTATATACATTTTCCTCTACTTTCCATTTTTTTGATGAGACTTTGAGGGGAATTGGCTGATAACGCTCTGCAATATTTGGCGGGTTTACAAGTTGGTATTCTTGACAATAGGGATGGGATTTTTGTATGGAACTGCCAGCATAAAGGTCCTCGAAGTACTTTATAATTTACACTCCTGGAGCTAGGGACTTAAGATAGTAACATTCTGGTTGGATTGTTATCGATTTGTCCAAGCTATTCTACTTGAGGATAAGGGGAATGTGAGCTAATTTTCCCTAGTTTCTTCTAATAAAATACAGATTTGTATAATATGGGGTCTTGGATATGTTTTGTTAGAATATAAGTATGGTAAAAAAGTGAAGGCTTGGCTGTTATGTGTATAAATTGTTCAAACACAACAAAATATCATAGTAAAAATAAATATATTTCTTCAACTCAAGATTTAAGCATGGTTATACAAATCATCCTTAAATCATATTAGAAATATATTTTTCGAACAAAAATGGTTATTATAGAAGGGGGAAAGTGGCGTTGAAGACTAAAATGACACCCTCTAGCAGTTGAAACAAGTGCACCAGCAAAGAATTACAATAAGAAACGTGAGAGAGAGAATGCCAGAATTTGACATCCCACGGCCATAGTTGAAACACATCCGATAAAGTAGCACTAGTCTAGCAAAGTCAAACCTGTACCGAAGTGAGAGGTATTATGTATTTAAAACCACAGTAGTTTTTCCTCAAAATTGCCACATCCACACATACGGCAGCGTACTTGGCTAATTAAAAGCAAAACAAACAGGTGCTACAATGGTATGCACAGTACGCACACCATACATCTACCAGCCCTCAATACCTACCTGCCTGCTACCGGTACTTCACTGTTTTAGTCGGGTCTTGGATGTGTTTTGTAAGAATTTAAGTATGGTAAAAGGGTAAAGGCTCAAGGTTCACCATTGGTGTAAGCCTATACTGTTATGGAAATCCTCTAGGGCCCACTGTGTTCTCACTGGAAGACAACACTTATTTTTTGTTTTGAAGTATCTATTAATCCAAGAAACTTCTGTGATTGAGTAAACTTAAATGTTTCATCCATGTCTTGTTGTGTAATACAGTGGCATGCCAGAGTGTAAACTTGGCTTAAATGACAGAATATTATTAGAGGCACAAGGTAGAGCGACCAAGGGAAAAGCGATTGACTTGGAGGACATCAAATTTCATCAGTATGTATGCTTGATTTTCTTCTTATATTAACGAAGTTAGTTGTACATTTTAATATACTCTCTAAAAAGCATGTTTATGAGTTTATCTCTATTCATGAATCTTTATTCTATTTCTCAATTTGTGTCGATGCTTGATGAAGGTGTGTGCGATTGGCCCGATTTGAGAATGATCGAACAATTTCCTTTATCCCACCTGATGGGTCATTTGATTTGATGACATACAGACTCAGCACACAGGTTGGTTTCCACTAGATATGAAACGTTCTGTTTGAGGGGTGATGACATACAAATATATTTTGAGAGCCATTGTTGATCATATGATATTTGTTTCCAGGTTAAGCCTTTATTTTGGGTGGAAGCACAAGTTGAAAAGCATTCAAAAAGTCGAATTGAGATTACGGTAAAAGCTAGGAGTCAATTTAAGGAACGTAGGTACTAATATGGCCTTTTTTTTACATATATGCTCATGTTTCCCCTGTTTTCCATCATGGAAGATACAACTACTTACCTTGAATTTATGGATTGACTTGTTTGATCGAGATTTTAGACCACCCCATATGTATTTACTTCTCCATCTATTAATTACTATAATTTAATTTTACAGCACTGCTACAAATGTTGAGATTGAGTTACCTGTGCCTGCTGATGCAACCACTCCAAATGTGCGGACATCAATGGGATCTGCAGCATATGCACCTGAGAAAGATGCATTAATCTGGAAAATAAGATCTTTTCCTGGAGGCAAGGTATTAATTGACTTGGAAATGGTGTTTCTTTTCCATGAATAACACCCATTATTGAGACTCACGTCGATTGTGAAATAACGAATTTGGTTCTCTTGTTTAACACCATCAGGAGTACATGTTAAGGGCAGAGTTTCGTCTTCCCAGCATAACAGACGAGGAAGCAGCTCCCGAGAGAAAAGCTCCTATACGTGTAAAGTTTGAGATACCATATTTTACTGTGTCCGGAATACAGGTATTGCTTAATGTACCCATGTTTTTTCTTATTTTCGGAATATCTGTTATTCCCATTTCTAGAATTATGTATCTTTCATGGCTTCCTGCTTTATTTGTCTGTTGGTGTCTCACATGTCATTTTCATGTTTTCCATGGGGCTGAAATTATTTTGTAGTTCAAATATGTTTTCACACTTTTGTTTATATCCAGTTCACTGAGTGTTAGTAGATAGTAAATTTTTAAATTGGAAGATAAATACTGTTGGGTTAAAAAACATGACATCATAATTGGATTAGAAACTAATATACATAATTTTATGCCTTTCTGTGATTAACAGTTTTGTGTACTAGTAATATGAATTTTATAAGGCTTACTTAATGAAGCTTCAATATCCACATCATATAATGTTAGAATCACTGTTGACCGCACATATTGTATTATCCTTTGTCAGTTAACGAGCCTTTGATTTATTTAATCTAAATGCTAATCAAACATTATATTGTTTTGATTTATAGGTAAGATATTTGAAGATTATTGAGAAAAGTGGGTATCAGGCTCTTCCATGGGTGAGATACATAACAATGGCTGGAGAGTATGAGCTAAGGCTTATTTGAGTTTTGTACGTTGTTTGGTGTTCGAAATTTGCCAAGTAAACTGTACCATTCAATGATCAATGACTGAAGCTGGTGGTCTGTGTGGCAGTCTTAAGGGGAATTTATTAGAATATATTTGACCAACCACAACAGATCGTAAGTTTCTCATTGTCTCGAAAGTGACTGTCAACTAATATTCATGAATTGAGTGTTGGCCCGAATTCTTAGAAGGTCAATTGTGCGTTGATTTATATATTTTTAGGCCCCCTTTTCTTTGCAATCAGAATGTCCATCTTTGCCTGCTGTTGTCAAATTGTAATTTAATTTACATTTTTAAGAGAACCAGTGGTTTGTTTTTGAAAGGAGACAGATTATAGGAAGAAAATTGATTGTGATACAGCTCATGTATGAAGGACCAAAGGTAAACTTATGTTTAATTGTGTATTTACAAAGTTATATGCATCATCTGCAGAAAAGCCTTGTTGCGATCCCTTTGGGTTTTATAAGGTTAGAGTTTAACATGAAGGTAAGTTTCATAGATTTTGGATATCAGTAAATATGGAGATTTTTGAGAAAATGCAAGGCCATAAGGGAAAATGAAAGAAAATGAATAATAAGGGAAATCGGTATCTCTTTCCTTGAAATGAATGTTACATGTCGAGGACTCTAATATTTATAAGCTAAAATAGCTTCTACAACAAGCTTAGCGTTCTATTATTGTTAACAGAAAACTAACAAACGTCTAAGTTGTAATATTTGTTGAGAGAATGATTGATTACTTGTGATTACATAAAATAACATAATTGTGATTTGTATGTAACTTGTTCTGAACATTCTTCTTAACAAAAACAAGTCTAACTCTTTGAATTATCGTAACATAGGGTTGACATATAGTAAGACAACTGCACTTGATTGACCTGGAGTCCGTAAGTGAAGCTTATGAACTGTAAATATTTCCAAACAGAGTTGTTATAATCATGACAATCATAATTTCTAAATGCAGAAGCTGAACAACTTAAGCATACTTATATAAGAACAATCTATAAATTTGACATAAAGGATCGACTAATGATGGATTACTAAGGATGTAGTAAATGTCTGGATCCATCACAATCAATAAGCTGAAATAGAATGCAGAATGGGTGAACACGAATGAGCAATGAGGAAGGTAGTCGACAACTTTACGGTTCTTTATCAACAAAATCTCTTAATTTTCATGACGGATTGTATACATTAAATGAGAATGATCCGTACATATCATTTGATTAAATATTGAATAATTGCTAATCCCCTTTTCTTTTGTACCAAAAGTCTTCAAACTTAATAATTTTAGTTTTACTTCATCATTACTT
>Ga0315914_1005836_pt1 | contig 17739 bp, 11 predicted proteins | sample MpolenodulesMG_FD_203920 | JGI IMG/M metagenome (GOLD analysis project Ga0315914, IMG submission 203920) | Medicago polymorpha root nodule microbial communities from Los Angeles, California, United States - elongated nodules | ecosystem: Host-associated > Plants > Roots > Nodule | place: USA...
TGAGCTGCAGGTCTCTTTGAGTTTTTTGAATATCAGCTGCCTTTCATGTTGTTTCCTGCAGCTCTGTGTTGTCCACTGCAGGTTCATTGTGAACTTTTTTGCTCGAGTTAGTTTTCTGGCTATCTGTACAGCTGTAGTTTTGTTTTGAAGGGTCATCAGTTCATGTTCGCTTCTCCAATCATTGTTGAGGCTATTTTGTGCATTTTGTGGTCCTGCTGCAGTTTCGTTTGGCATTGGTGTCTTAGCTGACAACATGTTTTTGGAGTTTACTTATATATGTTGGATTTGACTTTGTAGTTTAAACTATGTAATTTATCTATTGTTTTGATTGTTATTCTTGAAAGAATTATATGAATGAGATTTATATATTTTTAGTTATATAGTTATGTATTTTAAGTATTTATTAATATATTTATTTAAATTGTCAACAAAAATTGCCCCATTCAATTTTTATTTATTTATTTTAAAAAAAACTAAGCATTTGCGGCTGTTCTGAAGGGTCGCAAGCCCATTTAAATAATATTAAAATGCCTGCTTTGCAACAGTTGTAAGGGTCGCAGATGTGGTTGCGACGGTTGTTACGACCGTTCTTTGAACTGTCGCAAATGACTGTTGCGACCCCAACATCAATGGTTGTTGGGGAACAGTCGCAAATGTACATTTGCGACCCTTCTAACAGTCGCAATCAGCAATTTTAAAAGTCGCAAAACACATTTTTTCTTGTAGTGCAAATGGTACCATATGCATATAGAAGTCGTGTTTAGGCGCATAACATGAATAGACATCAGTCGTAATTGTTTATGTGCTTGGTGATTGGATGTGATTGATAATTGCATAATGGTGATGTCGTGAACTTGTCTGTGTTGATGAATTTTGAAGTTGAATTATCCATTGTGCAATTGATTGAAATGCTTATCTTTCAAACTGTTTATGTCATTATGATTGATGTGAAGCTAACCCCTAGTGGTTTTGATTGCCTACCTGTTTGAATAAATAGGTAGACAGAGTGCAGGAGTGATATTTTAGCTTGCTTGGTGAGTTGCTTTAGGATAGCGGAAGCTTCCTCCGTTTATCCGTTTAGAGTCTTAGTATAGGCTCTGATGTAGGATTGTCGGTCTATATTTTATTTTTGGATTGATTATGTTGAGTTAGATTTTACCCATACATCGGGATTTGGCGATTTTATCTGGTGTTGTATAATGAGTTATGTCAGGTATACCTTTGGAGATGTATGTTTATATCTGCTGCGACTGTTGAGAAATTTTATATATGCATGTTGTTTGGAAATCTTTTGAAGACGTAACGTCTATTTCTTGAATACTTGGATTAATCGCGTGTTTTATCACTTTAATAGAAGTAGGGCGTTACAGATACCACCAAGTTATGGGTATTGATGAAGTGGGGCTCTGTTACCGGCTCCCCCTCCGTGTCCAAAACCGGTTTGCCTTTCTTATCGGTCACCAGTGCAGGCTCAAAGGCCTTGACGAAAGCCCAGAGCTTATCATGAGCTCCCTTTTCCTCCTCCAACAATAGGGCATAAGTACTGCCAAAATCTCTCGATTTATAATCGTAATTGTGCTTGCCCATCACAAGGGGAAAAAAGGCACCCGAGCTACGACCTCATCATCAACCGTAGAAGGCTCCTCCACCGCTCTCAAGAGGTTGTCCAAAGCGGCCTCACTTATTGGCCTTACCAAGAAGAAGCGCTCTTTGAAGGTCCTTACCTTCCCCGCGAAAATGTTGAACATTTTCTTATTCTGACGAAAGGACACCCAAGCCCCTTTATCTAACCCCGCTATACGGTGAAAAGGGAAAAAAATACATTTTTGGACGGGGTGATATGGAGGTGCTGACATACCAACTCAAACTCCCTCATAAAAGTGTAAGAGTTTGGGTGGACATGAGAAGTAATTTTGTCCTCCGGAACACATCCCTCTGGAACTCCGAGAAAGGGAGCCTGAAACCCATGTCTTTAAAAACAACCTCATACATGGAAAATGAATGGTTCGAGTAATGTGCGGAACCTATGCGAGACGCTGAGGAGCGCAACCTCCCAATCCTCACTCCTCCCTATGCAGCTAAAAGGAATCTCCGTGTCCCATCCGGCGCGAAAGACGAGATTGTTTCTAAGGGTTCATCCCCATCCAATAGTTACCGGCCATGAAAAACCTGAAAGATAATGAAGGGAAAAAGCGAATCTAACAACCAGATCTTCCCTTCCTTCACCTATCAGAACGACCATGGCGAGGAAGGGATTGGACATCTTCGCAAACGATATCAGATCGAAGGGGGAAAAAGCAAAAAGGTGACAACTTTCCACAAGAAGGGAAACCTCACGGCGGAAACCACCTTCTCCATGGCGGAGAAACCCCCATTTTCCGGTAGCAACGGGTCAAAAAACTTATTAACTAAGTCGCAACCTATCGCTGGCGGCGCAAAGTCCTAAACACTCCTCATACACAGTGGAAACCACCGTAACGGAGTAACCCTAAACTACTCATGCAAGATTACAGTTTTTAACAAAGACCACGATGATCAAACTAGTAAAACAAAGGAAGAATGTAGGAGAAACAAACCTGTGTTAAAGATGGTCAAGAACTGGACTTAAAGATGAAAGGTTGAAGGACCAAAATGCACTGGAACACTTGAAAGTAAACTGAAATTTATGGGTTGCTGAAAATGAGAAAATTATAAAGTGTTCCAAATCAAGCCCAAATGCTACATTTGTTTGCTTACTCGCAACACACCCTTCCCCGCGAGGGGGGTGCACAGAGCAACAAAGACTAGTTCAAACGAACTGTAACGTCTCTTTATCCATGTTCCTGCGAGTATCTCACTGGCGGTTGCACTTCTCCCGATTTCGTAACCGCCGGCCACACATGTGCCATTACAACGGCTCTGCATTCACCCACCTCTATAAATATGAGGCTCCTCGCAACCTCTAAGGGAGAATCTCTTTCAATTCTAAACTCCTATTCTTGACCTCTACTAACTTGAGCGTCGGAGTGTCTGCAGGTACACACCCTCCGTCGTTCTAGTATTCAACTGACGCGTTTCCACCACCTTCAACCACCGCATTAAAGAAGTACCGACATCCACCTTCTGATCAGGTACGATCAGTTGTCTATCACCAGACCATTATGAAACATAGGTGACATGTTATATATCATATATAATTCCTTTTTTCGTTCTAATATATTAAAAAAAAAAAAATTAGGTAATAATCTGGTGTGACTATAACCACACTCAGTCCTACTGTAGGTCTGCCCCTGATACCATAAGGTGATTTCGTAAATTGACTGCAAGTTGGAGGTTGATGATGTCATCAAGTACCAGGCAAACCAATCAGAATATGAGATGACTTTGCAAGAGTGTAGGAACCTTATTAAGAATCACAACACTTACAAGTGTCTGCTAGAGGCAAAACAAATAATGGTAGCATTCATGCAAACAAATTGTATTTATTATTTTGGCTGATCGAGTCATAGGTTTGCTTTCATAAAAAACTTGAAAATTCATAATAAATAAAATTGGATACTTAATAACTAATCCCAAAAAATAAAAAGTTGACGTACTCAAAACTTATGCTACTTATTTTTAATCTAATGAAACAAATATTCTAAAGATGATGATTACATCATGTCATGTAATGTAGTTACATTAACATTGCCGCGAAGTTGAATCAGTGAATGCGACAGGAAAGTTGAACACGTGTGTGGTTTTTGTATATTTATCAACTAATGATGGGTCACAATTCAACCGTGTTTTGTTCGTAAATTTGAATTTTCACAAAGCACTTTGAATATATAAAGATAATGACAGTGACGAATTCATACAGAAAAGTAAGTGGTTTATTGGTCTTTGACAATTCTTGAGGAGAAAATGAGAGATGCCTTTGCTAAAAAGTAGACTGAAAACGTGTGAAACTTTGAAGATTATTGTTCTACAGGTTGTCTAATATGAATTTCATCTGATGGTAGATCTTATACTTTTAGTAAATTTTTATAAAGTAGTATTATTTTATTATTATAATTTTTTTTACTTAAAATGATAAGATAATAATATATTTATTCTGGCAAAAATAATAATAATTATTTTAATTAAAAACTATAAATAATATTATTGTAAAAAATAAAATAAAATATATAAAGAACACTTCTTTAATTTTTTATTTTTACAAATATCATATTAATAAGTTATTTTTTATGAAATTTCCAACGACGTTTAATGATGAATAACCTTCATCAAATAATTTTAGGGAAATGCTAACAGGTGCTCTTAAAACACTTGATAAGAAGTTTAAAGTGGAATGTTTATCTTAAAAGTTGTCTATTCAACACATTGAAATATTAAAAAGTAATTTTTTCAACATAAAATTTATCAATTATTTTCTTTTTTGAATTCTTAATTAGTACTCTAAGGACATTTATCAGCAAAACCTTAATTGTATGTTGCATATAAGATAAGTTTTTTCTTCCTAAACAAATTTCTTCATACAGAAGAACTAATTAGTTTTTTCTTCCTAAACAAATTTCTTCATACAGAAGAACTAATTATTTTCTTACAACCTATTAATTATATCTTGGTATAGCTCTTTTTCTGGTCGAAAATATCTTTGGTATAGCTAAACATTGAGCAAAAGAATTCAATATTTGTTTGGGCCAGAAAAGGAAAAGAGTAGTCTTGGCGTACAAGAGTCAAAGCCGTGCGAGACACTCTCTGGTTGAAGTGGTCAGCAACGGCGGCTCGACCACCCACTTTTGTCACCAAATCTAAAATGTCCCAATGACTCTTGGGCTTCTCTGCTCCCTCCCCTGTCTCTTTTACAACATTTTTAATCAATTAAATTATCTCAAAATTCCAAACACATTACATAATTGATTTGACATTAATGCCTCTACAACACAACAAACATCTGTCAGAAACTTTTTAGATTTATTACTCCATCCATTTTTTAAAGATTAATACGTAGAATATAAAATGCCAATATTATTATTACTCATTTGAAATTTCAGTTATTAAGCTATTTGGAAAAAAATTCCTAACAAAATGAAAAGAGAGAGGCATAGCCCCAAATTATAGTTATTAAGCTATTTTTTCATATATTATAATTTTGTGTTTTTGCAAGGATATTTACAATTTATTTATTTTTTTTGAAAATTTTTACTTTGTATATATTTTTGGCAGAAATACAATTCGGTAATAATTTGATTTAACTGTGAGAAAAATTCAATTTTTTTTTAAGGAAAAAGTTTAAATATTTTTTAGAGTGTATTTCAAAATACTTAAAATGATGTTTTGAATTTATTTAGAATTTTATACTATGTTTATTTTATCCGAGAAAATATAAACAGGAAATTCTTGAACTAGAAGTAAATGAACCCTTAAATATTACCAATGATACAAAAAAAAAATATAGATTAAGGGACGGACATAGATACTAGAAATGTAACGTAAAGGGCAACAATATAACCTAAACATAACTTAAAGATTAACCGTGCAAGACCAAACTTGAGAAAAATAAAACTTAAAAACCCCGAACATAATTTTGTCTCGAGAAATACTAACAACACACCTTTTAACACACACTTTCTAACACATTCTCTTTGATTTGTTAAAATTCACATGGGTCCTACCAAATCATGTGGGTCCCATATGAATTTTAACCAATTAAAGAAAGTGTATTGAAAAGTGTGTGTTAAAAGGTGTGTTGCTAACATTTTTCTTTTGTCTCAAAACAATTTTGTGTGAGTTTTGGTACTAAGCTATTCCAAACCAATAAAAAAAGTCTCTTTCAAACCAATAATAAAGATAATTTTTTTGTTACAATGATTATACTTGTTCATTTATTTATAGAATCACACGGTTGGACTAACAAATAAGAACAACAACAATCGTTCGTGTTCTTATTTTTATTATTATTATTTCATTCATTAAAATAAGTTCCTATGATATCACAACAAAGAAAAATTGAACAACAAGAAAGACACAAAATCAATCTATCCAGCGTTCAATTTTACTGTCTACTTTCATTCAACACACATCATCTCAATGCCTTTAACTTTCTCATAAAGAAAATTCACTTCCACTTGACACTTTTATCTTCTTTCTTTGTGAACCATCAAGTACATAGGTTATTTTTTTTGAAAGAACAATAACAAGTAAAAGATCATTAATGTCAGAACAAGAATCTGATTCATGGAGCTTCATGTTGGTCTGTTTTTTGATCCTTTTCTCAGGTACCAACTCAAAACTTCAACTTTGTTTTTATTTTTTATTTTTTTTATATTGCCTTCTTTTTGTGTTTAATAACAAAAATCTCATATAATAGTTAGTTTGTTAATGATAAGAAAACCTCATATTTTGTATAATGTATTAGCTAGTTATCTTCACATACTCTAAAACCTATCCATTGAGACCTCAACCGTTGGATTAATCTAACAGCCATAATCCCAACTGTTAGATTAATTCAGCGACCAAGGTTAATTTGGTTAGGTGTTCTTAGATTCTCTCAACAGCTTTTTGATGTTTTTTTGTTTTTTTTTTCTTAATTTATATATACTAACATATATAATAATTTTTGTAACACATGAGGTGTTCTTAGATTCTCTCAACAACTTTTTGGTCTGTTTTTGTGTTTCTAAATATAGAAGTTTTTTTAAGGGTGTTTATATATATAGTAAGATATATGGTTTTAGTTTCCCAATGTTGATGTTCTTTGTTTTACGCGTTTCACGAGGCAATTTTCGGATTTATTTTGTACTGATCTATAATTTGACAGGTAAATTAGTTGCTGGAGATTCATTGGAAACAGACAAACAAGTACTGTTGAATTTGAAATCCTATTTGGAAAATCAAACAGTTTCTAATAGAGGAGAGTATACAAGATGGAACAAGAGCAATTCAAATCCTTGTGAATGGTCAGGAATATCTTGCAGACAAATCAAAGGTAAAAATAAATGGAGGGTTGTGAGTGTAGATATCTCAGCCAGTGAGATTGCTGGTAAGATGTTTAAGAATTTCTCGAAGTTAAGTGAACTCACACACCTTGATGTCTCAAGGAACACTCTCTCTGGAGAGATTCCTGAGGATGTAAGGAAGTGTAAGAATCTTGTCTATCTTAATTTATCTCATAATATTCTTGAGGGAGAGATGAATTTGACAGGTTTGAGAAAGTTGCAAACATTGGATTTGTCTACGAATAGAATCAAGGGTAAACTTGAGGTGAATTTTCCTGATAATTGTGATGGTTTGGTTACTTTGAATGTTTCGGATAATCGCTTCTTTGGTAGGATTGATAAGTGTTTTAATGAGTGTTCAAAGTTGAAGTATTTGGATTTGAGTACAAATAATCTAAGTGGTGCTTTATGGAATGGAATTTCAAGGTTGAAACAGTTTTCAATTTCTGAGAATTTTTTAAGTGGGATTGTTCCTTCACAAGCTTTTCCAATGAATTGTAGTCTTGAAAAATTGGATCTTTCTGTCAATAAATTTTTTGGTAAACCTCCTAAGGAAGTTGCAAACTGCAAGAATTTAGAGATTCTCAATCTTTCTAGTAACAATTTTAGTGGTGAAATACCTCATGAAATTGGTTCAATTACTCGTCTCAAATCATTGTTCTTGCAGAATAACACCTTCTCAAGAGATATTCCAGATACCCTTCTGAATTTGACCAATTTGTTTATTTTGGATATAAGCAGAAACAAATTTGGTGGTGAGATACAAGAGATTTTTGGGAAATTCAAGCAATTGAAGTTTCTTTTGTTGCACACAAATTTTTATGTTAAAGGATTGAATACATCTGGAATTTTCACATTGACCAATCTTACAAGACTAGAATTAAGTAACAACAACTTTTCAGGTCCATTACCGGCCGAAATTTCTCAAATGTCTGGTCTCATTTTCTTAACATTAAGCAACAACGAATTTAACGGAACTATTCCATCTGAATTAGGAAAGTTGAGTAAATTACAAGCACTTGAACTTTCTTCCAATAGTTTCACCGGAAAAATTCCACCAAGCCTTGGAAATTTGAAGTCTCTCTTGTGGTTAATGCTTGCAAACAATTCATTAACAGGTGAAATTCCGCCCGAGTTAGGAAACTGTTCGAGTTTGTTATGGTTGAACCTTGCAAATAACAAACTCACTGGAAAATTTCCTTCTGAGTTAACCAAAATTGGAAGAAATGCTATGGAAACATTTGAATCAAATCATAAGAACATGGCTGGAGTTGTGGCTGGAAATAGTGAATGCTTATCGATGAGAAGATGGATACCGGCTGATTACCCTCCATTCAGTTTTGTATATAGTATCCTAACCAGAAAAAATTGTAGATCCCTTTGGGATAGATTGCTCAAAGGATATGGAATTTTTCCTATGTGTGCATCTGAACCTTCTACTAGATCATCTCATAAATTTGGTTATGTTCAACTAAGTGGTAACCAAATTAGTGGTGAAATTCCTTCAGAAATTGGAACCATGTTAAATTTCAGTATGTTACATTTAGGCGACAACAAATTCAGCGGCGAATTCCCTCCTGAGATTGGTGGCTTACCACTTATAGTGTTGAATTTGACTAGGAACAAGTTTTCAGGTGAAATTCCTAGGGAAATTGGTAACATGAAGTGTATGCAGAATCTTGATTTGTCTTGGAACAATTTCTCAGGTACATTTCCAACAAGTTTGGTTAATTTGGATGAGCTTAGCAGGTTCAACATCTCATATAATCCTTTGTTATCTGGTACTGTACCATTGTCTGGACATTTACTTACTTTCGACAAAGATTCATATTTAGGTGATACCCTCTTAGATTTTCCAAAATTCTTTGATAACACTTTAGATGGAAAAAACAAAACCCTTCACATGAAAATGAAAAAAAACACAAAATGGTATCTCTGTGTTGCTCTAACTCTAGCTAGTTTGGTTTCTGGACTTCTTTTTCTAATTGTTTATTTCTTGGTGAAAAGTCCATCTTTGGAACAAGGAAAGTTTCTGAAGAATAAAAACCGAAATCATGATGATTTAGTTAGCTATGGATCTTCACAATGGTCATCTGATTCCATCAAGATAATCCACTTGAACAATATAGTTTTCACACATGCCGACATCTTGGAAGCAACAAACAACTTCAAAGAGGAAAGCATCATAGGAAAAGGCGGTTTCGGAACAGTCTACAAAGGAGTTTTTCCAGATGGAAGAGAAGTGGCAGTCAAGAAGCTACAAAGGGAAGGAATTGAAGGCGAAAAAGAATTCAAAGCTGAAATGAAAGTCCTTAGTGGTCAAGAATTTGGTTGGCCTCATCCAAATCTTGTCACACTCTATGGTTGGTGTCTATATGGTTCACAAAAGTTACTAGTTTATGAGTACATAGGAGGTGGAAGTTTAGAAGAACTAGTAACCGATACGAAAAATTTGACATATAAAAGGCGCTTAGAAGTTGCAATCGACGTGGCTAAAGCATTGGTTTATCTACACCATGAATGCTACCCACCAATTGTTCATAGAGATGTGAAGGCTAGTAATGTGTTGCTTGACAAAGAAGGTAAAGCAAAGGTAACTGATTTTGGACTTGCTAGAATTGTCGATGTTGGAGACAGTCATGTGAGTACAATTGTAGCCGGAACTGTTGGTTATGTTGCACCTGAATATGGACAAACATGGCATGCTACAACAAAAGGTGATGTTTATAGTTTTGGTGTGTTGATTATGGAGTTGGCAACTGGGAGAAGAGCTGTGGATGGAGGTGATGAATGTTTGGTTGAATGTGTTAGGCGTGTCATTGGTAGTGGTAAAAATGGATTGAGTAATTTTGGGGTAGTTGGTGGTGTAAATGAGATGTTTGAGTTGCTTCAAGTTGGAGTTAAGTGCACAAATGATTTACCACAACATAGGCCTAACATGAAAGAGGTTCTAGCTATGTTGGTCAAGATATTCAATCTTTATAGAAATTCAAATTATTGACACCTTGTTTAGTTTGTGTTTCAAATACCTTGTTTAGTATTTTAATTTTTTTGTCTATAGAAGAATGTTGATATCATAGTGTAAGTTGCAATACAATATACATAGAACAAAAATGATATGCACAGTTGAAGTGGTTTGTCCCTTGTGTAAAGGAACTTCATCATGCATATTGAAGAAGTTGCTCAATTTTGTTCTTTAATTAGGAGGTTTGTTGTAATTTAACTTTTGTTTTAGTTAATCCCTTTTGATGAATAATAAGCACTTCTGTCCGTCTCAAATTATGTCCGTTTTGTTGTAATTTCACAAAGAAAAAATCATAATTTTTACCCATTTTTCAAGTCACTCAACCTATGATGAGATTTTTTAAGAGAAAGTCGTAATCCTCCCTCTAATGAAATTTCATTTCAACTACCTATAGTATATGAAAAATGTTTCCCAACTCAAGGAACACACCCAAAAGCACTCAACCCTTAGCCTATGATTTCAAAAATTCTCTCTTTTGCTCTCTCATGATTACACAAAAAGATAAAAGAAGGCTTAAATTGTGGTTGAAGACCCAAACAAATCACCCCACAATCTGGAATAATCTCCTCACGATTCCACACCATTGCAATAATTGCCCCATAATTTTTCCAGGATCACACGGCTTGAAAGAGCTCTAAATAGTCGACTCACGTTCTAGACTAATAGCCTCACTATTTTAACAGTGTGGAACCAACTCCAAACTTTTTTTTTGTTGAAAAAAGGACAAATTATTATTGATTAGAAATAGAGCTCATATCTTTTTGGATATGAGAAAAAATAGGGGTGGAAAAATTACAATGCCAAGTCTTATTGGGCTCAAACTCAGCCCATTTAGCAGTGGCATGTGTTGCCCAATTCACATTTCTCCTAATCCAGCTAATAAAGACATTCTGCAAGCGTTTCATCTTCTTTATACATTTTCTACCCACTTTACCCCAATAACATTGATACCATCCACAACCAGGTTCGCATCAGATTCAATTTGTACATTAAACCACCCAGCTTCTTCAATCCAATCCAACGTGTGAAGAACTCCCAAAGCTTCTGCCATGCAAGCATCATTAAGGCCAACCACCGTCCTAGTTGCCACCACGTCGGGCCGTCCATCACTCCGCTGGAGAACAAAGCCTAAGCCCAAACTTTGATACACTTGCATTGTTAAATTTTAAGGCACATACAGGAACTATCAACCTTTCCCTTAAATCCATGGTGATGTCAATTTAACCATTAACCAACTTACTTCTTTTTCCATCAACCAATGAATCTTTAACTAAATTAATCAAGTCCAAACAATGCTTGAATCTTAATCTTGGTAATGACTTGGTGAACACATTCGCCAAATTGTCTTCCGAATCAACTTTTTAAACCACAATATCTTTTGATCAATCATGTCTATAACAAAGTAGAAATGAATGTCAATACGGTTTGTGCTTTCATGATACATTTGTGGATTTTCCAAGTTAGTGACACTTTGACTATCATAATATATCCTCACACATCTCATAATATATCTTCACACATCATGGAGTAATTTTAACTCACCAATCATCCATTCCAACCATATAGCTTCTGATCTTAAGTGGTCAGAAGAACAACATCAGACGAGAAAGTGTGGCTAAAATTTTCAAAGCAGCGAAATTTTTATAGTGATTGGAACATATAGATTACATGTTCATGGGGTAATAGTCATTTTAGTCTTTGAATGTGTATCAATTAATCACAATATTCCTTCAATGTATTGAAATATTAAAATAGTCTCTGATTGTGCACTTCGTCAGTCAAAATAGTCCATGAAGTTAAAATAGTCTTTCAATGTTGACATTAATTCTTTTCATGTAGGGATTGATATGATAGTACACTACAAGAAATATTGCATTTTGCTAGGGGCGAAAGCCCTGGCAAAATGCAGAAAGCCATGGCAAATGAACGTTTGCCAGGGGCACAATCCCCAGCAATTCTGGTCATTGCAAATGACTATGCCATGGCTTTAGCTCCTGGCAAATTCGCTCTTGGCACAGACCCTGGCTCAACCCTTGGCAAATTGTGTCAGCATGCATGCAAGCTTTTGCAGGATGTGTCAGCATCACTTGAATCATTTTAAAACCATGCCAGGAACATTGCCAGGGGTTAACCCCTGGAAAAATGCAGACGATTTTTTAAGAAAAAAACGTTTTTTATTTGTTTAAAAAATCAAAATATTAAAATTTAATAATTAAAATAATTTTAAAAAACAATTTAAAATTGTTTTTTAATTAGATAGATATTTCTTTTAAAATTAATACAATACATTGATAAAAATTGATAAGAAACATATACATTCTCAACAACTAGTTCGTCTACCCGTGCGTAAAAACACAACTCAAAGAGATATAAAATACCCACAAATTACTTGTCAAATAATACAATTGGTTTAATGTGATTTTCTGATAAATGGAGTTCACTGTCAATAAGTCTCAAGCACTTGGTAATATTGAACATACACAGTCAATATTCAAGCATATCGATCATAACGCACTTCCAATGTCATGGAATAGACTTCCAATACATATATTGACTGATGTGTCTTGTAGTGATAATGACATCAAAATCTGCTCACTTAGTTCCCAATTCACCTGCAAACATTAAAAAATATCAACAGTTTGAGACACATGTGTGTTTATATTAACATATATAACTAAACATTATAATGTTTCAATTTGAAATTTGCCATGTCAACTTGAACATACCAATAAATATTATGCCATTCAAACCAACAAACGGATTGAGTAGCATGTATTGCTCATCAATGGTTCAACTCAGGGACTTGGTTTCTTCTGTACGAAGCATATAAGGTTAATAACATCACATACAAATTGAATTCGCCTGTACAAATACGGGAACAACCAAAAGAATCATTCACAGTACAGTAGCATTATACTATATCTATTTCATATGAATCTCAGGTCAGCATTTACCTCTATTTGATCAAAAGTACTATGACTCCGTTTTCAACAAACCATGTGAAGGCACACTCATCATAATAATTTTGCATTCCATGCAATTATTAATAACCTATAGCATAAGTACAAACAAAAACACAAATTCGTGTACCGATACAAAATTCTGCATAATTATGCAGAATTGCAAGAGCAGTCAAGTTCTTCGATTGTTTTTTTTACCTATTCCTTCATTCTGATCCCTCATCCAAAAGTTTGGATATGTAGCAACTGTCAAGAAAATATATTTTCATTAATCAGCTGTTTTGAACCATTCCCGCCATTTGAAATTGTTAATAGTTGCCATAAACGTTAGTCAAGGATACAATGGCAACAAATTTTGAAAACCAAACTAACTAAGACTATATCATTAATCAACTGTTTTGAACCATTCCAGCCATTTTGTTTTGATTGTAGTAATTTAGAAACTTAGATCCACATCTTTCCCAGAAAATGCAGTTAATCATATTGCCACTATGTGCACAGTTTTGAAAATCAAGTTAAAAATCATGAACATATATCAATTTAATAAAACATGCATCAATTCATGACAAATGATGGGATCCATATAGCATATATCAACCTACAAAATCTTACTTCACTAAAACATACATCAATTTAAAAATCAATTTAAGACATATATCAATTGATATTGATATACTAATTAAAGTTAAAAATAATAATGGACATAGTCTTACAACAATGGATACATTCATATATCAAAGTCTTAGTTCAGAGTAATCAATATGTGTATTGCCATACCAATATGCTCACAAAGTAGAAACTAAAATAAAACACGACTTGTATCTATAACATTATTATACATGTAGAGCAATACTTTATATTTAAAAACATGGATACATTAGTATATGAGTAGTTGTTAAATGTTTGAGATCATTTCCACACAAATAAAGTGTAACAACCCAATTTGGCCTTCTTAAATGTTTGAGATCATTTCCACACAATAAAGGGTAACAACCCGATTTTCGTTAGATTTATTTTAATTGTTTTTATGTGTAATTATTTATGCTGGTATGTGATTAATTGTTCATGGGTGCATTTTGGTGGATTTTCGTGTTAGAAGGGTATTTTAGTCATTTTGGACATAAGGGTATTTTGGTCTTTTTGTAGCAAGGGTAAATTAGTAATTTCACAATATAGATTATTTTAAGTAGTGTTTTGAGTAGGAATAGTTATTTTTACTAAGTTACTGAAAAGTGGAGTAATTAGTGAAGAGCCGGTAACTATTCGTTATTTTTATCTATTAAATGAGTAGAAACATTTTAAATTGGTTATTGAGTGTGTTGAGCCCATTAAGACATTAAGGGTTAAGCCCAATAGTGAGGAGCCTATTTAAGCTCTAGTCTTTGAGGAAATTAGGTCACCTAGAATCATTTGTTCATTTTCACAAAACATTTCAAGAGAGGTAGAGAGTCAAGAGATTGGAGCTAAAGTGAAGCACTAGCTAGGTTTGTGATTCAATTGAGGTAAGGGGGCTAGTGTTCATTCATAATCTTTTGTATAATCTCTTTTTCTTCTTCAATTCAAAAGTGCTTATTTGTGAAAAGTGATTATTGTGATTATAATTAGTGAAATTCGTGCTCATGTTTTAGTGCTATGTTTGGGTATGTGAAATTGATGACAATTGAATTGTTGATGTGAAAATTGCACTCCCAAATGATATAGAAATGGGTACTTTGTGAATTTTGTTCAAATTGGTGATATATGTTGTTATTGTTGTTTAATTGTGAACCTATTCATGATTATGTGATATGATTGTTGTTGAATGTTGTTGTTGAAGCCATTTCATGGGATTGGTGTTGATAAGTTGAGTTGTTGTTGTTGATTTGTGTTGTTTGGAAGAAATGAATTGTTGTTGTTGAAAACTTTGGTGTTTTAAGAAAACCTTTTTAATTATTTCAAAAACTATTTTCATGTGTTGGAAAATGAGTGTAATCGACGTGTTTAAGCCCCGGGTTGAGCCTCTAATCATTTTGGACGAATAGGAAACTTAATTGGGCGTTTTTGGGCGAAAAATGGCGAAACCCGTGGCCAGAAAACACGCGAAAACGCTCATTTTCGCGTAGCTGCGCCTGAGGTAAGGCGCTAGGCGCCCACTCATAGAGAGCCAACGCTGGGCACTGCACTCCTGGCGCCAGGTGCCCTGGACAAGACAACATGCTTGTTGTTCTGTGTTCGGGTGCTTCGGGGGTCTAGAAGTCGCGCACAGCCGTGCCACTGCAGGCACGGGTCGTGCCAACTTTCTGGACTTTTGGTGGATTTGGTTTGGCAAGGGCAGGCACGGCCGTGCCACCACAGGCACGAGCCGTGCCAAGTCTCTGGTCTTAGGGGCTTCAAATTTTTTTCGTTTTCTCGAATCATACTCGGATAATTACCTACAAAACAACTTAAAACAACGAAAAAAAAACAAAATAAAAGTGATTAAATGCGTGGGTTGCCTCCCACAAAGCGCTCGTTTAGAGTCATTAGCTTGACGGCTAGAAAGTGTCATTAGAAAGGATCAAAGAGATCATATTGTGCAGATGACGCTAGGAAGCGTTCTTTCACATCATGATCTTTAATCATGCAACAAGAATAAAGAGCAGGACCTTTCATAACATTCTCCAACTCAAATCCTATCATCCCATCACTCACTTGAAAAACAATCCTACCATTCTTAACATCAACGATAGCTCCCGCAGTAGCGAGGTAAGGTCTTCCTAGATTTATAGGGACGTCATGGTCCTCTACAATGTCAACTACCATAAAATCAACCGAGATGTATATCGATTCTATCTTAACGGGGATGTCCTCAACAAATCCAACCAGTTGGATAGTAGAACGATCAGCTAACTTTAAGGACATTGCGGTAGGTTTCAACTCTCCTATTCACATCCTCTTAAGGAGGGACAAAGGCAACAAGCTAACACTACCTCCTAGATCGCACATGGCTTTATCTATGGTTTCACTCCCAATCACACAAGGGATGGAAAAACTACCTGGATCTTTGAGCTTTGGAGGTGGCTTCTTAATGATTGCACTACTTTCCCTAGTCAAAGCTATTGTCTCATTATGCTCTATAGTCTTTTTCTTTGAAAAATTTTTCTTTAAAAACTTAGCATATAGAGGCATCCGAGACAAAGCTTCTACAAAGGGGATATTAATGCAAATATTCGTAAGCATGTTAACAAATTTATTAAATTGTGCCTCCAAGTTAGGCTTAGCAAGATTTAATGTGAAAAAGACTTTGGTTTTATCAAGCGGTTTTTCACCCTCTATTATGGCTCTCTCACCTATAAGCTTAACACTCTCTCCCTTAATGTCTTTAGCCTTAGCAATGGTATCTTCTAACTTACTACCCCCAAAAGAAATAACGTTAACATGGGCTTTGGGGTTGGCTTCGGTTTGACCAGGAAAGACTCCCGGTGTTTGAGAAGAAGTAGCCACCTGTTGGGTCACTTGGGAGATTTGGGTCTCAAGCATTTTATTATGAGTGGCAATAGAGTCTATCTTAGTATTGAGTTTGGAAAGAAAATTGTTCAGAAATCCGGTTTGGTTTTTGAGCTCTTGAAGTTGTTTAGATTGGTTTATGACATAGTTTTCCATTAGAATTTCCAAACTAGATTTCTGAGGGATTCTCTGGTTGGTTGCATAGCCAGGTGGTGCCATTTGTCCATAGGAATTTTGAGGGTTTTTGTAAAATTTTTGATTTTGCGGCATTCCTTGGGTGTATTGAGCATAGTTCATTTGCTCAACACCGTCAATAGCACTAACTAGCTGGCAATCAACACCAATATGACCAAATACACCACAAATTTCACAAGGATGAGATACAAGAGCAGATGTGACAACACCAACATTCATTTTTTTCAATCTTTTGGGTTAATGCGTCAACCTTAGCAGCAAGATGATCAAGGTTAGAGACTTCGTACATACCTGCCTCTTTTTTAGAGGGTGAAGAAGCAATGATGGCTCTCTCATTAGTCCACAGATAGTGGTTTGGGGCCATGTCCTCAATCAAAGCGTATGCCTCTGTATAGTTCTTGTTCACTAAAGCTCCACCTACAGCTGCATCAACAATCATTTTTGTGGTATATGATAAGTCATTATAAAAAGTGTGGACTATAAGCCACTTCTCTAAACCATGGTGGGGACAAAGTCTAAGCATTTCTTTGAAATGCTCCCACACATCATAAAGAGATTCCCCACCTTTTTGATTGAACAGAGTGATTTGGTCTCTTAGTTTAGCAGTTTTAGAAGGGGGAAAGAATCGGGCAAGGAATGCTTGCCTCATTTGATCCTATGAAGTGATGGAACCAACTTCCAATGAATGGAACCAAGCACTAGCTCTATCCCTCAAGGAGATCGGAAAGAGGTGCAACCTTACGACTTCTTGGTTCGTTTTCAAGGTTCCACTGAGTCTTGCTAAGATATGCAGATTTGGATCCTCAGTGGGTGATCCAGAAAACTGGTTTTGCTGCACCAAGTTAAGTAGTGCAGGCTTAATCTCAAAGTTGTTACCCTCAACCGTTGGGTACACAATAATATCATGTGGCTCATCCGTAGATGGTGTCGCATACTCCATAAGAGTGCGTTCAGTCATATCGATATTATTTCGTGCTTCTCGTTTTCTTTTATGTAGGAACCTTTCGATCTCGCTAACAAATTCACCAAGACTTTTAGATCTTCGCATAAAAGAGCAAGAACCCAAGAAGTTAACGGTAAAAAGAAAGAAAGAAGTAGTAGAAGAAAAAGAAAAAAAAGAAAAATTCTAATCACT
>Ga0315914_1005837_pt1 | contig 17739 bp, 7 predicted proteins | sample MpolenodulesMG_FD_203920 | JGI IMG/M metagenome (GOLD analysis project Ga0315914, IMG submission 203920) | Medicago polymorpha root nodule microbial communities from Los Angeles, California, United States - elongated nodules | ecosystem: Host-associated > Plants > Roots > Nodule | place: USA...
TCACTGCACTTCGAAAGAAGCTTTGATACGCTTAAGAGAAACTTGTCTTTAGAAAGTAGGTCGAATATAAAGTTTAGGTTTAGGGTTTGTTTTGTGAAGGATTTGTCATCTAGATGAACCAATAATCTCAAGGCGCTTTTATTTTTATTATTTTCTTTTAATTAAAAATCCAAACTTTTTTACCTTTGAAACTTTCATCTAATCATTATTAAAGGTTAATTGAATTCATAACTCCCTGTCGGAGCGATACTCTTTTTACTACTTCGGTAGAACCGTGCACTTGCGGTTTTACTCATCATAAAGTCCAACCACAACGTTCATATACTAAAGACAAGAATCTTCAACAACTCTTCATGTCATACTCCTCTTTCAACTTTTCTGCCTTAGCAATATAATCATAAAACTATATTAAAGCAAAAACACGATTTAGTATTTCGATCAATGTCCTTTATTTAAACAAACACAAAATACTCACAGTATCAGACATCACTTTCCATTCTTTTCCACAATCTTTGCCAACCTAATTGAAATTCGCAGAAAATCGCATTAGAAAACTTAAAACAACATTCAAATGTAACACAAATAATTATGAACACTGACATTGGATCAGAAAAGTCACCACATCAACATATTTGTTGCTAGGATTTTCCTTCTTGAACCGTCATCTAAAATCAGACCTAAAATTCAACAAAGAAACAATGTAACTACAATCAGAATCAAATTCAATTTAACTACAACAACCCATTACGCTAAAACTAACATTAAATCAAAGAAATCGCTTGGGGCCTCTTTGTCTTGTTTAGAAGCTTTCTTCAACTGCTTTGTATGTAACAAAGAAATAAATAATTGAAAAAATAAAACACATGATCACAAATCTAGATCTAACAAATGAATCTATTAAAATTATGAAACTGGATCTCACAATTGAAAGAAGTAACTCACAATCAAAAATTTGATGAGCTCTTAAAGAAAAGGAAAATCGAAAGAGGGATAAATCTCACAATAATTGAAGAGAAATAAGACTATATGCATGATATCAATATTTGGTGTAATGAGAGAAGAAAAAGGGAATCCTTATTCACACAATAATTAGGAATCCTTAATTCACACTTCAAAACACTAAAATAGAAAGATTAATAGCGATAATACATACCAAAACTTCGTCAAGCCGTTAAAGAGGTGTCCAAGGCATGCTTCCACCAAAACAAATCAAAACCTCCTTAATTGATTCAAACGGAAGTGATTTGTCAATCTCAGCTCCCAAAGTCACCTTCCTAATTAGAAAGAAAAAACTGATAGCACTTTAACGGATTTACTTAAATATTTCAAATTGTTATACTATCCTCCAATACCTAAACCTCAAATGAGTTACCATTAAGAAGCCAGTTAAAATGTTATTCATATTTATGTTTTCTAAATTTCGTCTCAACTTTAATCACCAAGACAATTCATTCCAAGCTTACTTGCCTACTCCAAAAGTCTCATAAGTTTTCTATATTAAACTGGACACTATATCATGTTATTTCCTAGTACTTAAAGTCATTTAAATTAGCCTAATGTAAAACTGCAAACTTTTCAAAACGGATTACCATTAAAATGATTATTTTTAAACAAACCTATGATGTTTAAAACTCATCCATGATTCACCAGCACAGTTACAAATATGATTTAGAATTTATTAGAGAATCTCAAAACTATAAGTAGAAATCAAGACCTCGAAAATCGAAGGTGAACTACATAACTTCCACTATGTAGATTCCCTAAATTATGTTGCTAGAATAGAATCTCTCTTTTTTTTTTCACTTCCAACCTTCATGTAGAAAATTAATCCCTCACTATGATCTTTGCCACCTACTGTAAACACAACTATAAAGTCTGAATTTTATGCTAAAAAGGTTGATTCCTACATTTCTTAATTATTTTTCTCATACTTTAATCAAGGAAAGAATATTAACTAAGAGAAGCTAAATGTCAAAATCACTTGTAACTTGAAACCATAATCTTAGATGAGTAGAAACATATGCATAACCTCAAGTTTACCCTCTGACATGATAGCAAGCTTTACCTCAAAAGTATTTCTTCAATGTTTACATAACTTAAAACTCCTACCTAATCGTCTTCTATTGGATTCACCTCTGTCTTAAACATAACATAATTCCTAATTCATAATTAAAGTTAGTATGTACTCTAATTTGAATAGTCTCATATTGATTTAAAGTTTTCACACTATAAAACAACTCATACCAGCTCAATTTTTAGGGACACCTTTCAAACATTGCTAACAATCTATATAGTTTCATAACTATGTACTCTCAACTACACAATATAATTTACACAAACTTCTCAAGGAAACATAAAACTACGACCAAACAAATTTCTCTACTACTATCATGGTTTTCAAATTTCTTTAATACAATTATATCTTCTCCTTTTCTTTCCTTTTATTTTACAAGATCTACTGATGATTCTTATCACAAACTTTATTCCTCTAAATTCAACTAACCAAGAAAAGATCTATTAGTGTAAATTTTATATCAATTTAAACGAAAGCTAAAACACCAAAGTATAAGTCTGTCGTCTGACCTTCATATTCTCATTCAAATTGATCATTTGCAGCCAATCATGTCAAACACAACCACTCTGTGTTCTTGAAAATGCATTATCTTCACATTTACAAGCATTGTTTTCTACATTAAGGTAACAAATTTCATCATGTCATATCCTTTAACACATTGGAAGAACATATGATAAAGTACATAGACATTCTTCTTACATATTCTACAAGTTTTAAGACGATCCACATTACACACCACTATTTGGTATAACTTTGGCTCTGTAAACCCATTGGGGTTCCACAAGTTTGTATGGGTTGATTGAGTTCTTTGAATTAAACTAAGGTATGAAAAACGTAGTCATATCTCATGGTTTAATGGAAAGATATAAATAGAGACCTTCGATTATTAGAATTCTTACTATGTTGTTAGATCAAAATCAAACTAAAATAACAACTAGAGCATTATATGTTCAAAGATTAGTTCTCAACTCCGTCTGTATGGAACATTTAGTTATTTATGATGTAAACTGAAATTGCTATGATGATATACCTCAAGGTGTTGTCATAGAAGAGTGGAAATCTAGGTTGAAGGCGGTGATGTATGGATGTTATTGTGCCGTGGTCGTTTTCGTTGCGCAATGTATATCGTGACTGGATCAAATCGAGTGTTTGAGGTACAATTTGAGTCGAAGGTGATATCAGAAACTGAATTGAGGTACAAATTGAGCGATGATGAAACGGCTGTGTTTCGACTTTCGATCGCGGTGGAGTGATAGATATTGAAGAAACATAATCGTATATACATGGAGAAATATTTTTTTGTTTCTTTTTTAGTTATTGTGGGAGTGAGATAGGGAAAGTTTTAGTGGGTGGGTCCAGGATTGTGAAGAAAATATTTGTTGTTTGTTCTTTAAAAAAACATATGGAAATCTAAAAAAATGCATCGCACCAATTTCATTCCTATCCTCTTGCTTCTTTTTTTTGACAATATTTTGTACACAATACTGGAAAAATTCATCCTTATTTATTAATTTTGTTAGGTCTGCAGCAGTTTAACCTAATATTTTCCTGCTCATTTGCTGTATTAGGTTAGTAGTAATTTAACCTAACAAATTCCATCTAAATTTTTTTTGTTAGGTCTGCAGCAATTTAACCTAATATTTTCCCGCTCATTGCTGTATTAGGTTAGCAGTAACTAGACTTGTGACTCGTGCGACGCACGGGTCTTCTCGACTATAATAATAAGATCATGGGTCGATAAATAAACACAAATTAGATTATTAGAGATACAATATTACAATCAAATGATAATAAAAAAAATTATAAAGAAAAAAGATAAAAAAAATATAAAATTATATTGTTGCACGGGTCAATTTTATTTATTACTTTTATAGTTAAACATAAAAAATTAATGCAGTTCATGGTTCCTAACAAATTATTTAGGGTAGCCGAGTTTGCATGGAAATTAGGGTATTCTGTTTGTAAACGTATTAAATAAGTGTACAACAACTTGTCAAAAAAAAAAATCTACAGAAACAATAGGTTAAATTGCTGCAGACCTAATAAAATTAATAAATAATAAGGATAAGGATTAAGATATCTATTAAATTTTTTCTTTGAAAAATATTCACGGCTATTAGAGAGAGAAATGAAAAACATATATAATGCAAATTTAGAGCCAAAATTTTAGGATAAAGTTGTTACAAACCTAATAAGGAATTAGTGGAGAGGAAAAATTAGGTTAAGTTGCTGCAGACTTAACAAAATTAATAAATAAGGATATGCACTACACTTTAATTTATTTTAACATAAATAAATGTTTTTATCATATATACTAATTTTGAACCACCAGTCCCATGAGCATAGCTCAGTTGGTAGGACAATGCATTATTATATGCAGGGGCCGGGGTTTGAACCCCGGGCACCCCACTTATTCACCTTATAAGGTGAATTCTATCCACTAGACTACCTAACGAAAAAAAATAAATTTGAACCACCATATAAGAAAACCTAATTCGGTTTCTTTATTATTTAAATGAAAATGATAATTAAATTTAAATATTTTGTTATTAATTTTATTATTTAGAGTATAAAATTCATTTTTAAATAAGGGTTAAACCCCCTTGTAATATATGGTACTTTAGATTTTGCCCCCTGTAAAAAAAAATTATTTAGATTCCATCCTTGTACAATAAAGATTCTTCATGATTGCCTCTCAGCCCTTTGAGTCAGCAGAATCTCTTATTTGGCGTTGATGTGGCTTCTTCTTTTCATTTTTCATTTTTTTTTTTCGATGCAACCTGTAAAAAAATATTACACGTCATTTATAATTAAAAAAAAAAGAAAATCTGAAAATTAATTTTTGAAAATGAAAAAAATTAGAAAAAATTCAGATTATATTTTCTAATATAATAAAAAAAATTTAGAACTTAATTTCCAAAACAAAACCAAAATTAGAAAAATAAAATCGAAATAAAAAAAAGTTCATTTTTTTTAAATAAAAAAGTTTTGTTTACTTTTTCTAAAAAAGAAAAAATTCAGGAAAATAAGATAAGTTTCTATTTTTTTTAAAAAGTAAAAAAAAAATTCATATTTCAAAATTTTTTTTATCTATTCTGGAAAAATCAATATTTTTTTTGAAGTAAAAATATTTTTTATTTTGAAAAAAGAGTTTTAGACTTTTTATTCCAGAACTTTATATTAAAAACAATTGAATTTTGTATTTTGAAAATTAATTTTTTCGATTTTTTAAAATTTCCGAAAATTATTTTTTAAATTTTATTTTTCTGTTTTTTTTAAATTAAATATGATGTGTTAAATGAATTACACATGTGGCCAATGAAAATAAATATCCACTTCAGCGCGACTTAAGAGATTCTGCTGAGTCATAGGGGTCAGGGGGCAATCCTGAAGAATCTTTATTTTGCAAAGACGAAATCTATTTTTTTTTACATGGGGCAAAACCAAAAGGTTCTATTTTATAGGGGTAAAACACTATTAACCCAAAAATAAATAAAAAAAACGGTTAACAACAGCCGCCAAATCAGTTGGAGAAGTATACCCCGTAGAACGAGTTTGCTACGAAGGCTTCCCAACATGAAATTGTTTCTTAATCTGTTGTTTCTGCTTCTTTGAGAAAACCGGTGTGAATGGCATCTCGGCTGCTTTTGCATCATATTCACGAATACGACGCCATAATTCCAAGTCGTGATGTATTCTCGGACTGCTATGTGTGTTCTCATGCACAAATAAAACCATGTTACCATCTTCATCTGAACCCACGACATGTGTCACGATAGCCGAGGAGTCATTATGTTTCAGCCTCTCTAAATCAGTTAACAAATCTCTCTCAACAGGGAGTGGAGAGACTGGAGGGCTAGATTACACATCATCTTGTGCTACAAATTGCTAAACCAGTGACTCCTCCGTAGCAGAAGCGGAGGAAACTAAGTCAATATAAAAATCATGCACACCTACATGCACAACTGAGGATGAGAGCAAAACAGTCGCATCGGAAACTCCTAGAACCACCACCACCTCCCGTGATTCTGGACTTGACTGTTCCACTACATCCGAATGCAAGTTAACGTGCGCTACTTGAGGAACCTGTTCCAACACCGGACTAGTCGACAGAGCACAATGAGGAATATCATCGGTCACATGTTGCACATCAAAGATGAAGGAGTCTGAGGCCGAATTTATGGAGGTGTGTGCAGTCTGAGGAGTCTTTGCTTGTGCATCTTTGCTTGTGCTTCTGTCTCTGCGAGTTAACTAGTTTCTTACCCTTGTCAACTAGATTCTCAACTTTGTCCGTTTCTCGGATGTATCCATCGACAAGATGTTACATTATGGCCAATGCTCTTACAATGGGTGCAAAACTCTGGCAGCCCCTCTTATTCAATTGCTACTGGGAATGTGAAACCCTCCCGTTCAACCATAACTTCATAGAAAATTTCATGGGAAAGACCCAAATCCACCAGTACCCTTGCGTGATGCCCAAGCAGTCTATTCTTAGTAACGTTATCAATTAGCAACGGAGTCCCGACAACCCCTGCAATCTTATAGAGAGTTCTCTCCATCCAATATTCTTGTGTTAATTCCCACAATCGAATCCAAACCTGTGTATGTATCTTCTATTGTGTGTGAATGTTAAAGTCCTTCGTCCGTTCAAATAACCTAAGCACTCCTGGCTTCAAATTAATTGTACATGTTGCCCATACTGTGCGCATATCCACATGAGAATCAAAGAAAAATTCATAGAACCCCCGACCTAGTGAAAGCATATGCCACTGTGGAACTTTGATTGTATTAAAATGTACCCAAAATACTATTTTTCTTTGAAGTGTGGTAGATTAATTTTTTAGCTAGATTATTACAAATAAATAAATAAAATATTAAAGGAGTAAAGTGTAGATTTTAATATAATAGGGGAGGAGAATGTAATTCAAGCTTCTCTCAAAGGAGGGGAGTGAAATGTTTTCTAATATGTTTTGAATAAGAGGGAGACGTCTGTATTTTAACATAAGACATAATGAGAATGTAATTCAAGCATCTTTAAGGGGAAACGAGTTTAATTTACACTATATTTTTTTTAATGGAGAAATCAAATTAGGAATTCAAAAAGGATCAATTTGAAACCTAATTAATTAAAAACTTAATGTGGTTGCATAAGTCTTAATCTATTTTGTATATCAACGTGAATCAAAGATTTTATGTAAATGAGAATTTTGATGTAATTGAGATTTTATTGTCTTTTTGAGGGTTTTGATGTGGCCCAGTCTCTTGTACATACTTTTTTTTTTTTTACTTTTTTTAATAATATATTTATGATTGGATCACAAAGGATATGGGTTTCTTGGAAGTCTCAACTGCAACGGGAGGTCTAAGTTTCATCTTGATGATTAACCACGTCTTTGTCCATAAAAAATGTTGATGAAATCATTAAACGATAAAATTTATTCTCATTGCTGCTGAACAAATTTTTTTATAGATAAAAAACTCCTACAATACATTCATTTAGTGTATAACTCTATTGTCATGATGATTATTCTTTATTATTAATTTTTAAGATTCTCTGTTTGTCATTAAAGGTTGAAAGGTTAATTAAAAATAATGAATTCTAATGATTAGAAATTTTTTTATGTTACAAAATTAGCAAGTGTTCTAAAGGGACAAACACAACACATTAATATACATAAGAGACATTTAAAATATTTTAATTCTATAGAGGGTTTTCTAAAATTCCTTAAGCGCTAAATTTTTTATTTTTTTTAAGTACAACATGGGTTATACACTATAAAGTGCTCAAATTATATTATAATTGTTACATGGAAAAAGTGAAAAATATTTCCAAGACTATAAAGTTTTTGTATGCTATGACTTTATTTCTTTTCCTATTTCATATGGAAAAGAGCAGTGATGGTAATATGTTTTTTTCATCCTTTTCAAATTTATGTCTTTAGTTTGTAGTTGTACATTATTTTTATGTCATTTTAGTAACATTTTTTTTATTTTATTTTATTGTTACAGCCTTAATCGACTGTAAAACAGTTAAAGATTGTCCAACCAGTTGGACTAAAATATATAGGTGCGATGACAATAAATGTAGATTTAGTTTTGTGAAGGGACTGATTATATGAGCACCATATCCGAGAGAGTACACTTATGTCATGAATGAAAAATGAGTCCTTACATTGGCAACAAATCTATGCAATAAATTTTTTATAAAATAATATAGAGTTGTCATTTAGTTGTTGTGTTGCACCTAATAATTGTAATTTTTTTAATTACTTTTCATTGTGTAATTTTATGAACCTTTCGATTATGCCATTGTAATCTAAGATGTTGGTAATGAAATGAATCAAGACACTAAAGAATATTATAATTACTCTCTCTCTCTCTTTCCCTCCCTCCCTCTCTCTCTCTCAATTTTGGATGTATCTCCATGACCTCCAAAATAGGTATATCACATTTACTTTCCAACTACACCATTTATCAGAATATTTTTAATAGTTAAACTGAAAATATATATCTTAATTACTTCAACTATAAATTTAATATTATGTCGTAAAATTTATTATTTTCAGACAATTCAATTTATATTTAGTTTAACGGGGAGTCTACCGATTCTTTTCTTTATCCTAAATATAAACTATTTAGTTTAATTTCTTCAACAAAAAAAAAACTACTGAGTTTAATCTATACTATATATAAAGAAAATACCCCCTTTTAACTCTTTTGGGCTGGATTTTTTCTTTTCAAAAATGCCCTCAATTTTCAATACATGTAACAAATATATAAGAATAAATTTAAATATTAAAAAAATATAACAAACACAATTACACTCAAAGACTACCGCATAATGAAGAAGAAATTGGAATGAAGGAAATGTTTTTGTTCTCACGTTCTGGGTGTTCTGGGTTCTGGAATGGACGAAATTTTATGAATGTAACTAATGGATTTAAGGACATCCGGATGAAAGAAATTTGATGTGAAATTTTAATTGTTATAAGCCCTGTAGTGAAATTTGATGTGAAATTTTAATTGTTATAACACCTAAATATAATTAAATAAAAAATAAAAGTATTAAAAGTTACCTTAGGATTAAAATTGACTCTTTTTTTTATTATTTTAGAATTAACTCGTTTATTTGACATTTAATGCTGCCTATGCATATTACATTTTGATTGGTTGATATCATGAGGGGTAAATTACCCCCTAATCAAGAGAGGGTAATTTAGAAAAAACCACTTATTGGCTTATAAAAAGAGGAATGATTCCTCTAAAGAGTCTAACACTAATTTTGTATCAAGTATTATTGTTATGAGTTTAGCATTGGAGAATTTTGTAACGACCTGCTTCTATTAAAGCGATAAAACACGCGAATAATACAAATATTCAAGAAATAGACGTCACGTCTTCAATAGTTATCAAAACATGCATAATAAAAAAAATTCTCAAAAACGTCGCAACGGATAAATAGCATACATCTCCAAATAGTCATGTCATATACATCATAAATACATCACCCAAATAAATCTTCAATCTCAACATGTGAGTAAAATCTCACCAACATAATCAACACCAAAATAAAAGAAAGACCGACATCCTAAATCAGAACCCTATAGTAAGACTCCAAAAACATATAACGGAAGAAGCTTCCGCTATCCTCAAGCACTCACCAGGCAAACAACAAGCTACTCCTGCACGCCGTCTACTCATTCATACAAATAGGTAGGCAGTCAACCGAACGACCATTGGGGGTTAGCTTCACATCATCATAATTAAGCATAAACAAGCATAATCATTCAAGGATTTCACGCATGACACATATACATACCGATCTCTCCTAGAATACTAACATCACATGAATATTATTCCCCATTCCATACACATCATGCTATCACAATTCTAACATAGCATAGCAAGCATATTTAATCTCTAATCAAGTCATCGACATAAGCTCATCATTTATGAACATCAATCAATGAAAGGATTACACACCTTATTATTCATTTAGTCAAATCAACTCAACAAATACAAGTCATCATTTCAAAGTATAAGCAAGAAAGTCATCGTCGTCAAAAGATCATAAAATCACATTCATATAAATCACACTTCATTATTTTCACCGAAATAAACATCATCAATTAAAATCATCAAATGTACAAGTATCACCGATAACAACAAACATCATCAAGTACACATCTTCACATATTCACCAAATATCACCAAGTGTACAATTCACCAAACTCACCAATGCACATAAATCACCAAGGTTCACCAAACACATAATCAAATATGACGCATTTAACAAATTCACCAAATGTATATAATGCGCCTAGACACGACTCCTACATGCATGTGGTACCATCACCAACAAAGGTCGTCACCTCATGATGCAACAAAAACATCATATCATCTCCACTGGATATAAATATCCTAAATCACCTCCACTGGATGTAAACATCCTAAGACTTATGATGCATGAACACATGACTCACTATGCACATGTTCAACAATAAACTCACCATCATTTTCACCTCCATTGGATATAATATCTTAAATCACACCTTCATTTTGCATACATGCATTCACCATCAATATCACCATCATTTGCATGTAATAATTCAACAACATAATTCATCATCATCATAATCAACATCAAAACATAAACATGTTTATCACCAATCATTCATCAAATAATCATCACCAAAAACAAACACCTTTCAAACATGGAAGCACCAAAATTATCATCATCAAGTTGCATATAAGAATTCAACAATAATTCAATACATGTATAAATTCACAATCAACAATCGACATTTAGCATATTCACATCAACAACATCATCACTATTAAATTATCATAAAATGATAACACTTACAAAGAAAGTCGACATATAAAGAATTTAACCAAGACTAAGCAAACACATTCCATTGCCTCAACAAAACACATGCACTACTCACATATGTTCATAGTAGCTTAGACATATGAGTATCCTAGGTCAATTCTAAGAAATCACAAAATTACGACAAGTTGTCTCATTTCTTTCATTTTCCAAGTTATCCGACAAAACAAATCAAACACGTTTGGAAGTCTCAACTAAGTATATACACAAATCACATATGGGTGCAGTAGTGTATACATCAACGTTTCATATACCAATTCATTCAAATAACAAAGTTTTGCAAAGCTCGTATCATTTTACCATTTTCCAAATAATTCAAGTTTTTAAGACAAAACTAAGTTAAAGTCCATGAATCCCATCCAAAATATTTTTACAAATCATAACAATACTACACAACCTTAGTCCTACACTTTTTCCTTTGAGAAATCGAGTTTTCGGAAAATTCATGTTCTTGAACTATTTTCAAAAAGTTATGATACGATTCACAAAACCAAGTCCAATCTAATTCAATTGATGTTACCAAAGGTTTAGAAAGCTCAAATACATTTAGAGCCCGTTTGGTGCGCAGGATAATGAGACAGGATATGATTAGATTATCATATCCTGCCTCAACCCGTTGTTTGGTGCGCCAATGGGAAATGATAAGTTTAACCTATTTTTAATCATATCCTACTTTGTTATTTTTATCCTTAGTTTTTGGTGGGTTAGAATTATCCTATCATGATTAACACTAGAATTATTATTTTACCCTCTCTCAATTCACTGTTCATATTCCGTCTTCTCTCCATCCATCGATATCTACCTCTTACTCCATAATTCTTCAATATCATCCATGATTTATTACACATGTGACCCCAATTCCATCCTACAATCACTTTTTCCTACACCTACTTAATTGTTTGTTTGTTGTGAATTGGTAACCGTTTTCCTCCGTAACTATCTCTCTCTATTATCATGATCTCTCTACCAATTCTTCCTTTTTCTTCCATCTTTTGATTTTCTATTTTGCTGTTGGTGTATATAACATTTTTTACACGTTGGAATGGAGTTACACAAAAGGGCTAATTTAATTCAACAAATCACAACACAATTTTGGGGTAAGAAGGGCATGTTGTAATTGAAGAATAAAGAAGACAGTGCCCTAAAAAAAAGGAAGAAGACAGTTAACATTTTTTTTTATTTTATAAATCTGTATAATTAATTAAAACTTAATTATATTTAATTAAAAAAGGTTAAAATATATAATTAATTACAAGGGCAATTTTGTCATTTAATGGGATAAATATGATATTATGTTTATTATCATGTGTGCAACAAACATATGATAGGATAATGATTTATCATGTTCATATCATTTCCTATCCTTATCCAATTTCATATCCTATCCTATCTCTATCATATCATGTGCACCAAACGAACCCTTAATTACATCAAATAAAATCAGTTTGGAACCACTTGGATCGACCCCCATAGCCCGAAACACCCAAAACGGGGTGTGCTGTCACTGGGCAACTCGCCTGACACAACAATCTCGCTAAGGCGAGTTACACCAGAACAATAAACCTATTCTTGGTGTTTTCCCTCTCGGCAATTCACCATTTTCAACCCAAAAACCCCAATTTTGATCCCCCTGACCCCAAATTCGACCTCAACACTTATACACTTGATTACAGACATAAAAATGCATTCAAAAACATAACAAACATCGGATTAAAACACTAATTCATCTCAATATCATAATCTAGTTCATTTTCACCAAAAACCACCATTCTTCTCATTTCTCATTCAAACTTCAAAACAACCACACGAATTCAAAATCCTTTAACACTTAAACAATAATGAAGTGAATTCAAAAATGTTTCAACACCAATCATACACCAATTCATGAATTTCACTCAAATAGTCAAAAATCATGAAAACAATTCAACAACAGCAACAACAATGAAGTTTAAGATAATAACACCACAAATTCATGAAGTTTATCACACCCATAATTCTACATGAAGAAGGAACACAAATTTTATCATTTAATTTCACAAAAATCTCAATTCACAAAATAAGCACTTATGAAATTAAGTAGAAAAAGAGATTCTAACTTAAATTATGAATGAAGATTATCCCCCTTACCTCAATTGAGCACAATCTTTAGCTTCGGCTTCACTTTTGCTCCACCCTCTTGAATCTCTACACTTTTTCTTCTTCTCCCAAGCTTCTTCTCTCTAACCCTTGTTCTTGCTCTTTCTTTCCTACCTCTCTCGAAAGTTTTTTGAAAATGAGTGTAAAACCTTAATTTCTCTTAAGACTAGAGTTTATATAGGCTCTACACAAATTGGCTCAACTCTCAATTGTCTTAATGGGCTCAAAGTTCTCATTAACTAATTCCAAAAGTTTCTACTCACTTAACGGATAAAATAACGAATAGTTACCGGCTCTTAATTAATTACATCACTTTACTAGTAACTTAGTAAAAATAATCTCTGCCACTAAAGCTTTACAAATAATCCTCACAATGAATTTACTAATTTAGCTTTACTCGCAATATGACCAAAATGCCCTTGAGTCCAAAATGATTAAAATACCGTTCCATCACCAAATCTCACTAAAGTACACACAGGGGCAAATAATCACATACAAGCTTATATAAACACACATAATAAACAATAAAATAAATCTAACAAAAATCGGGTTGTTACAAATCTAGTTGAGACACATGAAACACATCATGAAGATTCAACATCGACAGCGGTAACGCAATTTGATACGCTACAAGTCAAATCTTCTCTATAATCTCAAACGGTCCAACAAAATGCAGTGTCAACTTCCGACACTTCAAAGCACGTCCAACACCGGTTACATCATTCACTCTCAAAAACACATGACCATCAACCTGAAACTCAATATCATTGCTCCTCTTATCATGATAACTCTTCTGCCTACTCTGAGACATTCGCATCTTCTCTTGAATCATCTTCACCTTCTCTGTTGTCTCTTGCACAACTTACGGTCCTAACAAAGCATTCTCTCTTGACTCATACCAACACAACGGCGTCCTACACCTCCGTACATACAAAGCCTCAAACGGTGCCATACCGATTCTAGAATGAAAATTGTTGCTGTAAGTAAACTCAATCAACGGTAAACATTCGACCCAACTGACACCTTGCTCCAAAACACATGCTCTTAGCAAATCCTCCAAACTCTAAATATTTTCTATGTCTGCCCATTAGTCTGAGGATGATAAGCAGAACTCAATCTCAACTTAGTTCCCAAAGCTGCTTGCAAACTCTCCCAAAACATAGAAGTAAACCTCGGATCTCTATCTGACCCAATAATGGAAGGAATGCCATGCAATCTGACAATCTGCTCAATGTAGATCTCCGTCAATCTCGCCACAGACATATCGGTCTTGATAGGAATAAAATGTGTTGACTTCGTCAACCGATCAATAATCACCCAAATAGAATCAAATCCCTTCACAGTTTTTGGCAACGGTCCAACAAAATCCATAGAAATACTATCCCACTTCAAGTCTAGCACAAACAACGTTTGCATCAAACCCGACGACTTCTAATGTTCAATCTTCGACTTCTGACAAACCAAATAAGCATACATAAACTCCGTGATATCCTTCTTCTTTCCAGGCCACCAAAACAACCTCTTCAAATCCTGATACATCTTCATCGCTCCTGGATGAATACTCAGACTACTCATGTGACCCTCTTCCAAAATCCGCTTCTTAAGCTCAAGTACATATGGTACACAAACTCGATCACGAAACATCAAAACACCATTCTTATCTAATCTGAAGTCCACACTTTTACCTTGATTAACCAACACCACACGATCCACAAGTTCCAAATCCTCTTTCTGACTATTTAGCACTAAAATACCAAAAATAACCTTCTTAATAAAATGACTAATTTTCCCTCACTCGCCAAATGACCAAAATACCCCTGCATCTAAAAATGAATAAAATACCCTTCTAGGCCAAAAATCCATTAATCCCAAATTAAATACACACAGAGACAATTAATCACGCACAAGCACATTTAAACACACATAATAAATAAATAAATAAAATAATTCTAGCGAAGAATTGTCTGTTACACGGGAGGTCTAAGTTTCACCTTGATGATTAACCACATCTTTGTCCATAAAAAATGTTGATGAAATCATGAAACGACAAAGATTTATTCTCATTCCTGTTGATCAAATGCTTTTATAGATAAAAAAAAAATCCTACAATACATTTATTTAGTGTATAACTTTGTTGTCATGATGATTATTCTTTATTATTAATTTTTAAAATTCTCTTTGTCATTAGAGTTGAAAGGTTAATTAAAAATGAATGGATTCTAATGATTATAAAGTTTTTTATATTACAAAATTAGTAAGTGTTCTAAAGGGGCAAACAAAACACATTGATATACTTAAGAGACATTTAAAAATATTTTAATTCTATAGAGGCTTTTCTAAAATTCCTTAAGTGCTAAAAATATTTATTTTTTTTAATTACAACATGGGTTTTATACGCTATAAAGGGGTCAAATCATATTATATTTACATGGAAAAAGTGAAAAATATGTCTAAGATTATAAAGTTGTTGTATGCTATGACTTTATTTCTTTTCCTATTTCATATTAAAAAGAGCAGTGGTGGTAATATGTTTTTTTCATCCTTTTCAAATTTATGTCTTTAGTTTGTGGTTGTACACTATTTTTATCTCATTTTAGTAACATTCTTTTTATTTTGTTTTATTATTACAGTTTTAATTGATTGTAAAACAGTTGATGATTGTCCAAGTAGTTGGACTAAAATATATAAGTGTGTTGACGACAAATGTAGATATAGTGTTGTGAAGGGATTGATTATATGAGGACCATATCCGAGAGAGTACACTTGTGTCATGCATGAAAGAACGAGTCCTTACATTAGCAACAAATCTATGCAGTAAACTTTTTGATAAAATAATAGAGTTTCCATTTAGTTGTTGTGTTAGCACCTAATAATTGTATTTTTTTAATATACTTTTCATTGTGTAATTTTATGAACCTTTCAATTATGCCTTTGTAATATAAGATATTAGTAATGAAATGGATCAAGATACTAAAGAATATTATAATTATATTATTTATCTCTCTTAATTTTGGATGTATCACCATGACCTCGAGAATAGGTATATCACATTTTCTTTACAACCACACCACTTCTCAGAATATTTTTAATAGTTAAATTGAAAAGATATATGTTAATTAATTCCTCTATAAATTTAATATTATGTCATAATATTTATTATTTTCAGACAATTCAATTTATATTTAGCTTGACGGAGAGTCCACCGATTCTTTTCTTTATCCTAAATATAAACTATTGAATTATAAACGGAATGTTTATGATATATAAACCATGGAACTTCATTCATCAAACTTAGTGTTTAGTGCAAATCCATTCGTCCAACGTGTGGTCCCTAAACATGTAGTGATTTTAAATTTGGTCCTAAAAAATTGTTATGATTTTATCCTCTGAAAATTTACGGTTTCCACTTTCATCTTTATTAGTAGTTGAGGAAATAGTTGACTAACACATATGTCATGGTGACACTATCATGTGTATTTTTCCTCAATATATATCAGGATGCCAAAACATCATCTTCAAACCACGAATCCAATAAATAACAAATTATTGAGTTTCATTTTATCTTAAACACATACAAGTTCTTCAACAATGTATCCTTAAAAAAAAAAACAGGTCTTCAACAATGTTGTGAAGCGCTTGTTCACTTTCGGTTTCTGGACTCTATCAACATTTTTAGCAAACCAGTCTGGTTTTTCCAATTGTGGATTCGTCACTTCCTCGATTTGTATGATGCGACCCTCTTAAGCATGGGTGCTACAAACATGGTCAAGTATTTGGTATGTGTTCCATATGAATCGAATCGTACACATTTTTACTCAGTTGATTTGTCATAATGGATGCAGCAAAAACGTACAGGCGAAGGAAAAATAACCAAAATTTTTTGCTTTTTTATTGTATTTCAATTCTCTCTTGCTTTTGATGAAAAAAGTGGAGAAGGTGGACAAAAAAAGTAAATCTCTGAAACAACATGATGATAAAAATGTGGTTAAACACATGATTAATATATGAATCGTATTATACTATTTGGGAGTTTTGATGGGAGTGAAAATATATAGAAAAATGGTAAAATCTTTCATATTTCTTTAAAGTGTTATTTTTTAAAGAATGATAAATTAATGTTTATTTCATAATTAAAGATATTAAAGATCAAATATGTGTATTGGCATGTGTGCAACAATCAACAATGTCACTTATTTTGAGACAGGTGGAGTAATAACTTTAATTTAAGGGGTTTTCTATCATGTGCAAATTTGCACATGTTAAGAAAATTAAAATAGTAACTTTGTATTGAAACTTATACATTTTGTATGTAATATATAACTTTTTAATAAACAATTGTTATTTTTCAATAAAAACGTACTACTTTTAGTTATTTTAACATCTGCAATATTGCATAGATTATACAAACCCTTAATTTTTAATTTTTTTGTACAATACAAACTCTTAATTAAGGTGGATTCTAGGGTGAGGGTTCAATTAAGTCCCTCACCGGTGGACCACATTAAAAATACCGTTTGATTTAATCAACTATCTAGATTTATTAGAAATTAAAATGATAATATCTACACATTTATCACACAATCCCTCACAAGTCACCACATCTTCCCTGTCATCTCTAGCCACCGCCATCCCCCGCCCA
>Ga0315914_1005839_pt1 | contig 17733 bp, 8 predicted proteins | sample MpolenodulesMG_FD_203920 | JGI IMG/M metagenome (GOLD analysis project Ga0315914, IMG submission 203920) | Medicago polymorpha root nodule microbial communities from Los Angeles, California, United States - elongated nodules | ecosystem: Host-associated > Plants > Roots > Nodule | place: USA...
AAGATCCAATACATAGGGGGTTGTTTTGTATTTTAATTAGTTAGGGGGCCAAAATCGCAACTTCTTGAAACATAGGGGGCCAAAAGTGCAATTAAGCCTAAAAAAATCTTGTAATGTATGTGTGCCCAAACGCTATGCATTTGTGTTTGTGACTATAAAAGAATAGTATTATATTTGTGGAGACATTCTTCCATAATCACAAACACAAATGAATGAATAATGTTTGGTCACACATACATAAAAAAGCTATTCCTTGAAATACTAAATCATTTTATTATCAATTTCTTTTTCATTATTAGAAAAAATATTTTAATGTGTGTGTGCCCAAACACTATTCATTTGTATTAGTGTTTATAAAAGAATTCCTCATATATAAAGATTGAATATAGAGGGGGAAAATTCTTTCATAATCACAACCCCAAATGAAAAACATTTAGGCACACTCACATCAAATGAAAAAATTAAAACAAAAATAATATAATCACATCAATCAACATCCTCTAGTTTTATTCTCATTTAATTTTTTTTATTTGATGTGAATGTGCTCAAATATTTTTCATTTAGAGTTGTGTCATACAAGAGTTTCTTCGCAGAGGGGTTATCTGCTGCATAACCCTGATCATATATTAATTTAATAATAACGACCATCAAAAGTTCAAAATGGTAGTCCCCCACTCAAAATAGTGCACTAGTCAACTCTCAAATAAAAGGTCATGAGAGATATAAGTGGTCCCTGTAGTGAATTGCTTCTTGCTTTGTTCCACTAGTTGTCAAAAAAGAAGAAAAAAAACTCAAGGGGATTTTCTTTTTGACAAAGCTCAAGCAGATTTAGCTATCCAATAAAGGACTGAATTAGTAGACTCACAACATACATAAACTTGAATGATAAAAAATGCTCTATATTCTCTGTCACACTTTTTGTAATAATCGTTATTGTTCACTTGAGTGAATCCTACCAATTGAGAAATTTTATTTCAACATCACAAATATAATACTATAGCCAACACAACTTTAACGTGATTGAGAGAAAGAGAGAGAAAAAACAATAAAACACACAAAAGCGTAACATTATGTAGTGTTTGACAACATTTGTGTTGTCAAAATATCATTTGTGCGGAGGAGGGACAATATTTTTCTTTGTAGGATTAAATATTGTTCTGGACAGGTCAAAGAACTAGACCCAATTGCTTGAGTCCAATAACAAACCAAGCCCAAATGCTGCATTTGCCTATTTACTCGCAACACATCCCTTCTCCACGAGTGGAGGTGCTCGGAGCAACTGAGACTTGTTCAAACGAACAGTAACATCTCTTTCCCACGTTCCCGCGAATATCTCACCGACGGTTACACTTCCCCCGATTTCATAACTGCTGGACCCACATGTGCCATTACAACGGCTCTGCATTCACCCACCTCTATAAATAGGAGGCTCCTCGCAGCCTCCAAGGTAGAATCTCTTTTCACTCTCAAACCCCCATTCTGAACCTCTACTGACTTGAGCGTCAGAGTGTTTGCAGGTACACACCCCCCATTCGGTCCAACACTCACTGAAGTACTCTCATCACCGTGAACCACCACATTAAAGAAATCACCGACAACCACCTTCTGATCAGGTACGGTCAAATGTGACATGGATTTTAAGAATTTGGATCGTCTTGTGTCAAAAAAAAGAACTTGGATCGTCTTTTTGAGAGGTCAATTTAAAGAGAGAAAGGGAGAAAAAACAAAGAAATTGATGCAGTTGTTTTAATGATAAATATTAGTAATTAGTTGTTTGTATTAATTTTTCTCCTTTGTACGAGTTCGAACCAAGACCTCAAACTACATATCCTTTAGTTCAAGCAGTTGAACTATCCAACTTCATAAACAAACTGATGTATACTTTAATCATTAAATTATCTATTCTCTCTAAATGGATGTCTGAAGTATGTGAGATGATTCAAACTTGAATTTCAAACCCATATTTTGTACTCTTTTGAAAATCACACATTTGAAGGGCGAATCAAGTACTGATTTAAACAATAGGGTCTAAAATACACAATTGAAATAGATTTCTGCTCTTCATCCAGCAAGTTTCGTTTCCACCTAGTCAAACTAATCAAAATACCCATGCGTTAGTTAACTAACGCAAATGTAAAAAAACGTGACTTAGTTTTTACACATGTGTGACTTAAGTCACGCTGCATGAGTTAACTAACGTTGAAATTAACACCTGTGTAAGTTAACTCACACATGTTTTATTTTTGCATATTCCTTGGTAGCACTAGATATCTGACAACGAAGCAAACAAAACCATGTTTTCAATGAAAGCTCGATAAGAGAAAATTAATTAAAAATTACAATTTTGCATGAAAAATTCCGAGCTTACCTCAACAAAAGCTGATCATTAGCAGGGGACAACATCATGTATGTATTTCTGTAATTTCAGTAATTAATCAACTGAAATATTGTCAGAAGAATATTTAATATCTTAAAGTTCTACACTGATTGTAGATAAAATTAAATCCTCCATGAATGCATTTAAGGGCAAACACCATAGTAAACAAAATACATTAAAATCATGAAAAAACAAAAACCTACGTGAGTTAACTCACGCAGCGTAACTTAAGTTACGCATGTGTAAAAACTAAGTCATGTTAATTTTACATCTGCATTAGTTAACTAATGCAAGGACATTTTCGGCAAGGTTGCAAGGTGCGAACAAAAAATGCAGAAGAGCATAAATCATTGAAATATGAGTGGTCCAATCTTGATTTGAAGGTCTACATCAAAAAACACATAAAAAATCCAAAATCATAAATTTTACAAAATAGTGTATTAGAATAAATATAAATATATAAAAAATAAGGGACGCTTAAATTCTTTTTGATCACGTGAATGTTGTCAAGTAGTATTACTTGGCAATTTTTTTGGTATTTAGTGCATTTACCTGCTCTCCATAATACTCAAACTCACTTTTTTCAGTTAACAGACACTTACTTACCATTTTTCATCCTCTTTTTTTAGGTGTGACATTCAATAATTTTTTGGTAACAATATTTGTTTTGGTAACAAGACATTCAATACTTTGTTTTCTCATCAATTTGGACATTCAAGTACTACTAGCTGTTTTGCATTATATTATTCATTCATGAAGTGTTTATTGTTACTGATTTCAATATTGTGTTGTGTTCCTTTGTTTTGCTTCAACCATGGGTTTATCTTCTTGCTTTTGCCATTTCAAGGTACATTTTTGGTGTTTGATATGATCTTAAGTGTTTCTTATTTTATCTCCTTTTTTTTGTTGAGATTTTCTATTTATGCATATTTGTTTTTTTAGTTCTTCATTCAACGTGTAAAATTCCGAACTTGATTAATGAAAATGGGTATTTGTTTTTTTCTTTTGAGGAAAAAAAGGGTATTTGTGTATCTTATGATATTTGGGATAGTTTTTTTTTCATTTTTTTTTTACCATTCTATGGATAAATGTTGATAGAATCCACCGGTTTAACCGGATCCTAGTTGTATTGGAGTGTAATTAAGCATATTTTGGTTTTTTTTTCCACTTTTTTTTCTTTACTTTACTATGATTATTTATTTATTTGTCATTTGGTTCAAATATAATTGAATCAATTGAACCATGAACCGCTGATTATTTTATACTTAGGAACTTTTTTTTTAATTGTGATGTAAGATATAAAGATAAATCACTTCGAGTTTATCTATTATTCTTCTAATGTAAAAATTTCATGTTTATATATTTCAGATGGTGAATGTTGCTTCCATTCTCTATTTTTTCCTCCTCATCACATTAGCCTCCTGTTCCCCATTTCTATCCGGTAAAATAATTTCCTATTAATTTACAACTTTTTTCAATGATGCAAATGTGTCATATGATCAATTTGATTTTGTTTGGTTTTAATTTTTTTTAATTTTTAATTTTTATTAAAAATCTGGTTTCAATTTGTTTACATAGATAACATATTTGAGTCTTCTGCATCCACTGGCCGTGCCCTCCTACAAGACACAAAAGGTAATTAACAATTTGTTATTAATGTCTCTCTTTATATTTTACTCTTGGTTTTATCCTATATATATAGGTCACAATGAAATTGTTTTTTGTTTTAATTCTTTCTCAACATGGATTTGCTTTCAATTGAAACGTGGAAATCATAATGGTGAGTTTGACTGTATTATTGTGTACCACCATACTTTTAATAAAAACTACTATTGAAATTTAAGTGTAACTTGTATTTCCCACATCGATAGGAGCGAAGAATTTTTTAGATAAAACAGAGGCGACTATATTCATAATGCCTTAAAAATATGTTAACTATGTGTTGTAAAAGTGTCTTAGAGATATTCAACGTTTAGTTCATTGTTGCTCTCGCAACTCCACCTGACTCCTCAACAATTAGTATTAGAGTTATGGTTCAGCTAGTTGAAGGAGTGGAAGTGAGATCTTAGTGCGGATCAAGTCTAGTTATGTAGGTGACTCAGACTTATAAGGGAGAGAGATTGTTGAAATTTAAGTGTAAGTGGTTAGTTAAACATCGACTAAGATTGGAAGAAATGAATGATATATAAGAAAAATGAGTACTATTTCAAATATCTCAAGGTTTTGTGTAAATATATGGTGTCAAAGAATGCGAGTGAGATGCACCTTTCATGTAAGATGGTGGAGAACAAAAATCGCATGTGCAATTTGAACTCCTCGCCCGTTGGCTTAAATCTTTTTATTTTTATATATTTATTGTTTCCACTTTTTTTCTGTTTTTTTACAAAAAAACCTAAAATAAAAATAAAAATCAACACAACAATATTGTGTCATGTTTAATATTTCAATAATAACAAGACAAATTAAAAATTAAACAAAAAATATTTATTTTTATTTTTTCAATGCCAAAATTCTTTTGTAGTTTTCAATTATGCCAATAATTGAAGAAAAAAAAACTTTTGAAATTGTGCAGCTTGTAAAGTTGATTTTGAGAACCAGAACTACACAATCATAACAAGCCAATGTAAAGCACCAAGATACCCTCCAAAGTCTTGTTGTGAGGCATTCAAACAATTTGCTTGTCCATTCGCTGATGAGCTCAATGACTTGACAACTAATTGTGCTTATGTTATGTTTGGTTACATAAATGCTTATGGAAAATATCCACATGGATTATTTGCTAATGAGTGCAGAGAAGGGAAAGAAGGTCTTGATTGCAGCCTAGTAAAATCAAACAATAGCTCTAACACCACTAACCCTACTTCTACTAGTAGTGTTCTTGTGGCTGCTCCTCACTCTATGATGTTGATTTCAATTGTTGGTTTCTTTGGATTTATTTTTCATTTTTTCTGAAGGCTGAAAATGTGGAGAAAAAAACCATCTAGTGTATTAATTGAATAAATTATGTTTTAGGACAGTCTTTGTAAGAATGTGAGAGAGATGCACCTTTCATGTGTGATGTGGAGAATTTTATATTCAGAACAAGCAAGAAAAAGAAAAGTACATTAAATATTGGAGTTGTATATGTTGTTTAGTTTTGTCTTGCCATTTCCTTGATTACTACAAAGGACAAACTACAAAGTACAAGGTGTGTTTTAAATGAGCTTTCATCTCATTCGAAAAGTTAAGTCAAAAGATAAAAATGCGTAAACAAATTTATAGATTCAACAAACTGAAAACTGGAGCAATGTGAGACTACAATGCAATTTCAAAACCCACCACCACGCCTAGTGAAAGTCTTTTGTCCAATTCTCACATTACAATCTTTAACTTGACACTAAAATCATGTTAAATGAGCTTGAATCACATTTCAAAAACTAGCTCAAATGACGAGGTTGTTAAAACATATTTATATGAGTTTTTCTAACCTGTGCAAGATTGCAGAGATTAAGAGGTAATTAATGCACCTACTATTATAGGTTTCTCCAAATCTTATTAATGATCAAATCTTGAAAATTGATATTTTTTTCCTTCTCTCCTCTGTTATAATTTTGTACGTTTTATCCTTGTTCCTTCTCTCCACTACAAGTAAAAGACCCATTCTACAAACACACCAAAGCTAAAAATTATCATGCTATCACGTCACTTGCTGTTATATTGGTTAGTGCAGTTTGAGGGATCTTCATTTTTTATGGAAGTGTAGTTAATGGAGTCCAGTTTTGGTTCTATTGTCGTCAATTTGAACACCGTAGTTTTGAATTTGGTTATATTGTAGTCATTTTGAAGACCATCATTTTGAATTTGGTTATATTGTTGTTAATTTGAACACAATAGTTTTGATCACCGTCGTTTTGAATTTGGTTATATTGCTGTCACCGTCATTTTGAATTTGGTTATATTGGTGTCAATTCGAGGAATGATTTTTTTGCATTTAAGTACCTGATCTTTATGCAGCATAAGTAGGATGTTCAACAATTTTCACATTGAAATATTGGTGTTTTTGCATTAGCATGTGTCCTGGGAGTGAGATTTATGTGAAAAAGAATTGTATTTCACTGCAAAAAAGTGTCAAAGTGGTTTCAAAGAAAAGACCTGTAAATGGAGGAGAGAAGGGAAATATATTGTAGTTAATAAGATTTGGAGAAGGAAAAAAAAACATCAAAAAAGTAACAAGAATAAAACGTACAAAATTATAATAGAGGAGTAAAGGAAAAAAAATCAATTTTGAAGATTTGGTCATTAATAAGATTTGGAGAAATCGGGTGCATTAATTACCCCTATCATGTGCAATCTTGCACAGGTTAGAAAAATCATATTTATATTTATACATTCAACATCCTCGAAACTTGAGCAATGTGAGACTTTAATATGTGGATTTAGGAAATTGATTTTATGAAATCAAACTAATCATTTAGTTTTGATTAATAGTTTACAATGTTTAGAGTTTTAAATATACACCATCTGGTCCCTAAAAAAACTACTATTTAGGTTCATTAATATAGACCACATACATAATTTATTCAATGAACCTAAAAAGTAGTGTTTTGTTTATAATAGTGATCAGAGGGAGTACTTGATTGTATATTTAGTCTCCCCTACTTTCATCATTTTGCGGAATTTGTCTCGATATTTTAAAATTTGTTTTTGGTTTCTCCATCAAATAGAATTACGGAGACCCACTTATTCATTTTAAAAAATACAGGATGAATTTTTAATCATTAGACGACTTGACAAAAAAAGTTTTTGAAAATTGGTATTCAATTTTTAAAAGTAACATTTATCTTTTCAATACAATTTTTTTAAAGTTCTTTAATTTGTTTTCTTACGAGACAAGTTAGCATGTGGTAGGATTTCAAACAAACATTGTCCAATACTACAGAGTTCGGGTCGTGGATCTGATGCTTGGCCTTTGTCTAGTTTGATAATGTTTGATTTTTAATTGGGAGGGAGTCTACAAATATCCGTTCAAAAATTAAAATTTGAAAAATATCTTAGTTTAATTTACAGTTTGATTATAATAAAGTGAATTTTGTCCAAATTTTAGTGAAATTTGCCAAATGAAATTCATTGAAATTTAACATTTCCTAAAATTTCAGTTTTACAAGTACTAGTACCTTTATAAAGCAAAATGGTACTACTTTTATAAAAAGATAAACGGCGTACTAGTGCAATTATCCAAAGAAGTACAAATTCACACACACCAAGTGATAAATTTTGTTCTGCTTTGTTGTACACATAATTAATAATTGACATTGTAAAGGAATATATTTTTTTTATCAATAATATCATAATTAATTTTAAAAAGTTGTCCTTTTTACTAAACATTTTTTTTATATCATTGTTGCCCCCTAATTTTTTTTAATTGTGTCATTATGTCATTTATCTTTAAAATCATAATCCTCCACTCTAAAAAGTGCACTAATGAACTCCAAAATAAAAGGACATTAGATAAAAGTGGCCCCTCTATTGTGATGAATTTTTGTTTCTTTGCTTTGTTCCACTAGTCAAGTCAATTCAATCAGACTTTGCCATCCAATAAAAAACTGAATTATTAGATCCATAACATATGTAAAGTTGTATATTCTCTGCCACGCTCTTTCTAACAAAATATTTATTGTTCACCTGAGTCCCACCAATTGTACAGTGTTAGGAATTTTATTTCAACATCACAAATATCACAAATACACTGCTCCGTGTTTTATTACTCTATCCGTCTTAAATTATAAGTCATTTTAACCATTTTATATGTATTAAGAAATGTAAATAGGTTTTTTTAGGGGAATAAAGAAAAATAGTTGTATTAATAAATTTACAAAAATTTATGTTATTTATACATATTTATCCCTGCAAGTAGCTCTTCTTTTCATAAAAGTAATAGTTAATATTGATTTAGGAACACATTTGAGTTGATTTAGTGGTGTTGGTTTGAGACTTTGGAGTGTGCTCCTCTTAATTACAGAGATATGCCCTCACTTTAAACGAGACCCTCACAAAAGGATGGTGGGATTGAACCTCTCAGAGTAGTCGGTCCTTAGGCTGGATACCGAGTTTTAATTTTTTTTATTGATTTAAAAAACAATTGTACCGATATACTTCAATTTACGAATGTAACATAGAAGCTCCACAAAACATTATGTATGTGTGTGTAAATTCAACAATAGTTCATGATGCAATTTAATTAGACTCACATGAATTGTGCATCTAACATTGTCATGCAATTTGGATCGTCGGATTAAAATTGGACGAATAAAACCAAGTTCCAATTTCAGTAATGAGTAAAAAAATACGAAATCAAAATATGCCGGTCCAATCTTGATGCAACAGTCTATATCAAAAATAGAAGGAGTGTGTTAAAAAAGTGTGTTAAAAAGTGTCCTTAATACACTCTTAAACACACTTTCCAATCCAACACGTGATGTTAGCATTAGTCAAATAAAAATATAATTGCAAGTTGAGGGGAGATGAATGTAGTGTACTATCATGCTATTTTATGAAACTTTTTGTTGTTTAGTGCATTTACCTGTCTTCCATAAGACTCAAACTCTCTATTTTGAGTTAGTGGACACTTACATACCCTTTTTTCTTCCTCTTTTTTTGGGGTCTGACATTCAATATACTTTGTTTACTAATCAAGTGGAAAGTGCTGTCATTGCTATCTGTTGTGCATTATATTATTCATTCATTCATGAAGTGGTTATTGTTGCTCATTCCAATATTCAGTTCCCTTGTTTTTCTTCAACCATGGCTTTCTCTACTTGCTTTTTCCATTCTAAGGTACTGCTTTTTTGTTTGTTTGATATGATCTTGGTGTTTCTTATTTTATCTAATGTTCTGGTTTTTTCTTTGAGATCTTCTTTTTATGCATATTTTTTGTTTTTTTAGTTCTTGTTTTTCAATGTTTAATGTTTTGAACTATGATGTTTGAAAATGAATATCTTTTTGTGGTATGATATTTAGTGTCATCGGAGCCGGTCCAAGGATTATGCTACTAAAACTCTAGTTTTAGGCCCACGAAAAAGGCCACATACATAGACAAAAAAAACTTGTTTAAGACCTTACTTACTATTAAAAATTATTGGACCGACCTTGTTTGACATAGTTTGTTTATCATTCTATGGATCATTGGTTAAAAAACTAAACTTAACCAATAGGTTCAACCTGGAATCGACCAGTTTGCTGGTTGGTTTGATCTCAGTTGTACCGCAATTTGGTTAACCAGATTGAACTCGAGTTGATTCTACTGATTTTTATTATTTGCATTTTTTCGCTTTTTTAATATTCCTTTTTTTGTCATCTATTTCAAGTGGGGTTGTACCAATTGAACCATGTCTCGAAAGTCTCACCAATTATTTAAAAACTTGGAAAAAAATGTTCAATTGTGATGTAAGATAAATATCAATCATGTTGAGTTTATCCTTTTCTAATTTATAACTAACATAATTGTAATGTGATTCTATTTCTTAAAGATTGATAACTTGGGGAAGACTACAATTTTCAAGGGGCAAAAGTATTATCTCCCTATCAGAAGCAATGATGCTAAGCTTGAGCTTTGTAACAAACTCATTGTGAAAAGTAGAGTCAGCTTAATAAGAGATTGGAGTTTCATTGGAGGATCAAGAATTGTTGTGAAACAAAAAGTTATGAGATTGGTGGCATCTCCTAAAAAAGCCAGTCCAGTAAATGCTTCTTGTAATCCTTTTTCTGTGATACCTTTGTTACTTTTAACAAGTTGGTCCAAATTAATTCATGTATTCTTATAAAGTTTTCAGCAAATTTATTTGTTCTGTACAAAGATGATGTTATAGTTTAGACGTGTCTCCTCCGAACCTTGCGATTTAGTTTAGAGCGTAAAATAAGTAATTTCAACCGTTGACGAAAAATTCTTAATTTGTCATGCATGTGAACGAAACATTAGCGTTTGATGATCTCATCAACAGTTGAAATTACTCACTAAATAATTTTAACTTCTGATGAGAAATTCATAGTTTGTTATGTGTGTACAGCGACAGTATAAACATGTTTTACATATGTAAAATACACAATTTTTATCGTTATATGTAAACTTTAATAACTATACACCGACAGTATAAATATGCTTCATTACCTCTGAAATGCATGCTTCATTACCTCTTTTAGGTCTCATTTAGTTTTCTATATTATTTTTTCTCTATATGTTGCAGTGTTATCTGGATCACAACTTGCTAGCAGTGCCTTTACAATAGGAACAGCAGCAGTACTCCCATTTTACACTCTCATGGCTCTAGCACCGAATTCCGAGCTAGTATGTTTCTTACTATATTTGAGAAAATCTTCAAAATTTTCAGTGCTTGATATTTATCAATACCTTACATAAATATTTGTTTCAACCAGATATGCATGTTTTAAAAACCGAACATTGAACTAGCAAAAACTTTGAGTTCCGGTTCAAATGCTTTAAACTACTCAAACCGGGATGAAACTGTGATTGAACCGCTCAAATAGCCGAAAAAGAGACGGTGCTGTTTCAAGATTCAACTAGTTGAACCCTCTGGTTCAGTTTTCAAAACATTGCTAAAGTCCTGGTTCAATAGCTTTAAACTGCTCAAACTGGGACGAAACTGTGATCGAACAGCTAAAATAACCAAACAGTAAACAGTACTGTTTCATGGTTCAACCGGTTGAAAAACCTGGTTCGGTTTTCAAATCATTGCTAAAATTGCATATTTGTTGAGTTCTAACAAGTCTTTTCATATTCTTCTCAAACCAAGCACTAGTATTTTATTTTCCTTTTTCATAAGACTAATTCAGTTTCCTTGAATGCAAAAATTGCAGACAAAAAGGTCTATGCAAAGTAATGTGCCATATGTAATTCTTGGCATTTTATATGCATATTTATTGTACCTTTCATGGACACCTGAGACAGTTGAACTTCTTTTTGCAAGTAAATACTTGCTACCAGAGGTGAGTATTCATCAATAAAATTAAAGTTTCATTTTTCAAAATAGTTATACATAAATCATAAGGATATCTTGTTTTTTATTTGGTGCAGCTAACTAGTATAGGAAAAATGTTCTCTAGTGAAATGACTTTAGCTTCTGCTTGGATTCACCTGCTAGTTATTGATCTCTTTGCTGCAAGGTTGGTTTTGCTTCTTTTCTAACCCCCTCCAATTACATTACTTTCTCATTCCTCGGTTATTATTTGGTTTAAATGCGGTTTTAGTCCTTCTAAATAGGCTTCCTTTCAATCTTAGTCCCCGAAAGTAAATTTTTCTGCTTTTAGTTCTTTATTTTCTTGTTTTAGTCGCTGTAATATTTGGTTCGTGCAATACAGTCCCTATAATATAAGGACAATATTTGCGTTCAATACCTATAAAGCACCGACACAGACACTAACATTTGTTGGAGATGAAATGTGTTTTTCTTAAGAGAAGAGAGATGTATTTAAAAGAGAGGAATGAATATGAAAGATATACACATATTAATGATGTTGCTTGCTCTGCAAGTAAATGTTTTCTCTAACTAACTAATTCACAGTTAAAATATGAAAGTTTGTTATAACATACAACCAACTAGCTGCCACTATTTACATTATTCAATCTAAGTTTGAATTTCTAATTGCAAAAAAATTGATATGTCGACACCGATAATAAATTGAGAAAATGAAATAATTAAATGTAACTACATGTTTCAAGTGTCGTATCAGGATGCCAGACACACCTACAATGGAAAGTGTTAGTGCTATGCAGTACAATCCGTAAAATATAACAGATTTTATTTTACATGACTAAGTCAACATCATCCAAATACTAGAAGGACTAACAATGATCAAAAGCTATATTTCAGACTCAGAATGAGACATATTTGTGGGGACTAAAAACAAATTTAAAGCTTATTCTAACTACATGTTTGTGGATATAAATGCAGGCAGGTATTTCAAGATGGACAAGAGAATCAGATTGAGACTAGGCATTCAGTTTCTCTATGCTTGTTCTTTTGCCCTATTGGGATTCTTTCTCATGTCATAACCAAAGCATTGACTAAAACTACCAAAGAAAACAAACATGGTTTATAGAGGGCACATTGTATGTTGTTTCTTCTAGCACAATTCACAAATGAATGTGTCCATCATGTTGGTCCTAGTTGCAACATCATAATTTAGCACATAGATCGTGTATATGTAAAATAGTATAAATCTTTTCATTTTAAATTTAACCGAAAATTTAATCCTTGTGTCATGATATAATTAGTAAAAAAATCACAAACAAGATCTATACAGCAACATCTAAGTTTTCTCCTAGAGGTTTCTAGTTTGGATCCTTTTGTTCACTATTTTGATTATAGGGAAAATTCTACATTCGACCACTTTCGTAGATGGTTCACTATTCACCGGCACTTGAAAATCCACTAAAACTTATAGGGAAAATTCTACATTCAATCAATTTCATAGACGGTTTACAATTCACCGGCACTTGAAAATTGTCTGAAACTCCAATGATGACAGACATAGCATTCTAAAAGCAGAAGCTCTATGTCATCCTTGTCCTACAGGATGAGAAAGCAACTTGATTGGTGTCGGTTCAACAAAAACATGAGAAAATAAATTCATGTACTTCTAAACAAAATTCTTATTCAATTTTTCTTCTTTTTGTTCAAATCAACTTCAGTCATATCAACATCTACGCTGAAAAGACGATGAGGAACATAAGCTTCTAATTTTGATGGATATCATCGATCATCAACAGAATTTCAATTGATTTTTAAATACCGGTTCACTGAAATCCGCCTATCAAGCTGCCTCATTGAACAAAACTGACCCGTACCGGTTGTGCTTCAGCCAGTTTTATACACCAAACCCGATTCCACCTTAATTGCTCTTGTACGAACTGAGCTGTCAAAATATGCATTGATCCAGACAGAATTGCTACTATCAACTGAACCAAACTGTTTTTCTAAATAGAAGAGATTTTCTAAATGTACCATCCAATAAAAACACTAATTTCCTTAAATATTCAAGTATATAAATCACCTTAAAGTATAATAAATGAAATAAAGTAGGAATGATAATTTAGCAAGTCGCAGTCATACTTGAAAAAAAAGTCGAAATAAAATAGATAAATTCATCCATGCTATCTAGCTAGTTCAAGATTTCTCTTGGAAAATCATTGTTATTAGAGTGCATCCATGCTCAATCTAATCTCTTGGTAGCATCCTCCACTGATTATCTGGAAATCTCAACATCTGTAACTTCTGTTGTCATTTCATAATCAGAGTTACCGAGGGAAAAAAAAAGGCAAGAATCAAACCAGAAAAAAATGTTGAACAAGTTGAATGCACATTTACCTTAGTCAACGTAAGAGGTATGGATGATAGGTTCGTTTTTATTTTCAACGACTTCAAGTTACATAAGGAAGGAAACTCAGCCTTCAATATGTTAGGAACTGAGTAGAGAATCTAAGCAATGAGGGATGATTATGAATGAGAATCAATTTAACACAAGTCATATTTTCGAAAAAATTATAAAAGTTGTTGAAATAAAAAGTGAAACCAACCAAACAAGTCATAAAGTACCTGAAGAATAGTTGAATTGATTGTCAATGATTCGATATTTGCAACCTCAACCAGCCAGTTGTATAGAATCAATGAAGTCTTTGCAGATTCCGACAAACTTATTACATCAATATTTACATCAATGTTTACATGTTTGACAGAAGAGAGATTACTCTTGCTCCCGCAGAGTTTTTGAACAGTGGGAATAACCTTATAAAAGGTACATAGACTTGGAGTGTATAACTCCAAGTTGCAATAGTCTATTGCTAAATTGATAAGTGTGGCACTCGATATGCACACGTTTCGATTACCATGAACTTTACAATCTCGAAGATCAAATTTTTTAACCTCTTAAATGCAGAAAAGAGCTCAACATTACCATCATAGCCCACACGAAAGTCAAAGGACAGTAAAGACAAGATAGTTAGTGCTGGAAAATTGAAAGATTTTGGAAATAAAGTTCTTTGAGGAGAAGCAACAGAAATCTGAAGAGAAGTTAAAGTGCGACATAAAATTAAGTATGATCGCAAGAGAGTACTGTTGACAAATCTTTCGATATGGCTTTCAGTCCCCATGAAATCGAGAACTTGCAGTGCTGTTGAGCGATCACGTCTACCTAAAAATCCATGAACGAAATATTCAAAACATCTAAGATCCTTAAAGTGTGAATAGCCTATTCTAAGGCTTGGAAGACGCTTCCAAAGATTCTTCCATCTTTTGGACAAAACACAAGTTTGAACTGCATATTTGGTGTTCAAAAAAGAGAGTATGTGAAGTAAAACACAATCGGGTAAATCACTTAATTTGTCGTCATTATCAATTACTCTCTTCACCGGGTTCTGGATTCCTTGCAGCAGAAGAAACAACCAGTAATGCCAGAATGTTACCTCGGTCATCAACATGAGATTCATATTGATTTGAGTAAAAACCAATCCACCCTTTGATGGTGCGTTTCTGCTGCAAGTATTGAAAACAAAAAGCAAAATGAGAAAGTAAAAACCCTAACCCTATTGCTCTGATTATCTATACTGTATATATAAAAAAAACTACCCCTTTCAACTCTTTTGGGCTGACTTTTTTTTTCTTTCAAAAATGGCCTCAATTTTGAATACAAAATAACACATCTAACAAATATATAAGAATGATATTAAATATCTAAAAAATGTAACAAACACAATATCAATATCAATATATATATGTCTATTTTTTCTTCCTTTTATCATTTTAAAATTGTAACAAACTAGATGAGTATATTTATACTTACTTTATCATTATCCCAATTATATCCTTAAACAACTTTTTCTAATCTATACATCTATACTATATATATAAAGAAAACAACCCCTTTAAGCTCTTTTGAGTTGACTTTTTCTTTCCAAAAATGCCCTTAATTTTGAATACAAATAACACATGTAACAAATAGATAAGAATGATATTAAATATCTGAAATATGAATATATATATATATATATATATATATATATATATGTGTGTGTGTGTGTGTGTGTCTATTTTTTTTCCTTTATCATTTAAAAAGTGTAACAAACTAGATGAGTATATTTATACTTACTTTTTCATTATCTCAATTATATCCTTAAACAATTTTTTCTATAATAAAGATCGTTTTTTGTTTCATTAAAAAAAAAAAGATTATATATTTTTTTTGTTATATTGTTAGCGTCATTGAAATAAATAATCATGTTTAGTTTAGTTTGTTATAACTTGAAAACAAGAAGCAGAATGGAAAAAAGGACACTATGCCCGTCTTTTCGAATAAAACTACTATGAGATAATACGGCTTAAAAGTCTGCACTTACATGTTATTTCCTAGTTCCTAGGTATATTAGGGTTTTCCTCACAAATATTCAAAGTCATTCCTATTAGTTGTTTTTCTTTTAATAAAACTAGACGTATGATGCACGGCGGTTTTTTTAAAGTATCATAGATAAGTATCAAATATAACCTTTTTTTTTTAAAGAAAGTATCAAATATATCTTGGTTATAAGAAAATAGGTACATTAAACTAATAATCTTCTTAATTTTATGGATCCAGTTGTTATCTACTATTAGTAAAATCATAAATTTGAGTTTTGTCCTTGTTGCGACGCGGGGAGAAGGCTCGTGACACTGAGACACGATTTTTTCAGTTTTCTTAGCCACCAAGTTTTAAGGGTGTGATTGAATCCTATAAAAAGACATTTCAGGTTTAGGGTTTTTGAGAGTGCAAAAAAGGCAAACCTACGAAGATCAAAAGAGGGAACCTTTAGAAAATCAATAGGTCTAGGGTTGAGGGCTTTTGAGGTAAATTCTAGGCTTTTGAGGTGAATTCTAGGGTTGAGGTAAATTCTTGGTCACAAGTAGAGATTCTGGAACAAGGTAGAATTACGTTTGAAGACCGATTCTTGTAATTCCGTTTGAATCTTTATGCCTAGTGGAATGGCTAAGTAGGTCAAATTTAGACCAAACTTGTTAAACAAATATCATTGTGTGTCTTCTTCTCCTTTTATCTTATTCTATCGTTCGTGCTTGTTTAATCACTTTGGTTTTGGGTGCTACTAATTTTGCTCCACTGATCAAAGTATTGATATGAGTTGTGATATGAATTCACGACAATCCCTTTTAAATTTTCCTTTAAACAATGGTTCGCCAAATGTTTTCAATCAACATTGTTGTTCCTTGCTTTTAAGTCACATCATGTGTATCATTCGGAATTTTGAATAATTTTTAGTACATTAAATAAATCTCTCTTGCAAAAATTTAGAATATTTTAATAAAAAATGAATTAAAAAAGAATTTTATAAGCCGCTTCAAAATTCATATTTAATTCCTTTTATGAAGGAATTCATATTTAATTCATTTTTTTAAAAAAAATTCTAATTTCTTTTATCAATTTTGATTGTTTTGTTTTCAATCTTTGAAAATAAAAGATTTACTTTTAGTCTCGTTATTTTGTTTTAACGATAGTAATATTTGGTTCATGTTATAATAGTCCCTATTCAGTGGACATCATTGCTTTTAATATCTCTGAAGTCCAGACACAAATGCCAAACACTACACCCGACACTAATAACAATTTCAAAAAATTAAATAATTAAATATAATCACACGTGTCGGCGTTGTATCAATCCATATAAGCAACACTATCCAAATATTAGAAAGACTAGCGATGACCAAAAGGAATAGTTTTATGAAGTTTTTTTATGGACTCCAATTGAAACTTATATGTTGGGACTATACACAAATTTAAACGTTATTCTAATTAAATATTTTTAAATGGAGAAACATAATGAGAGTGAGACTAGGCATTTAGTTTTTCAATTGCTAGTTCTTTTGTCCAATTGGGATTCGATTTTTTCTTTTCAATAACCTACTTTGATTTTTTTTTTTACATAACAACTAGGGATGGGAATAGGCTAGGCCGAGTTAGGCTTTGCAAGGCCTAAGCCTGACCTGCCATATTTTCTTAAAGCCTAAGTCTGGCCTGCGGTCTGTCTGAAAGCCTGATACGGCCTGCTAGCATGTTTAAAAGCCTATATCTTATGACATCTTTAAATAAGCAATGTGATCTAAGTTTAAATGGACTAGCGAACTAATAGTTCAATTAAATTAAACTCTCTTTTGATAATCAACATGAGGTTTTAGGGAATTCGACTATCATATTTCTATTCTAGTTTATAATAATACATTTATATATGCAAAAAATTAATGTATACTAATAAAGCTTAAATTATTGAAAAAGTTTACAAATTTATATTTTAATTCAAAGTACAAAATATAATATAATAATAA
>Ga0315914_1005840_pt1 | contig 17733 bp, 8 predicted proteins | sample MpolenodulesMG_FD_203920 | JGI IMG/M metagenome (GOLD analysis project Ga0315914, IMG submission 203920) | Medicago polymorpha root nodule microbial communities from Los Angeles, California, United States - elongated nodules | ecosystem: Host-associated > Plants > Roots > Nodule | place: USA...
ACCCAGAAACCTTGATGTCTCCATCAATATATCCACCTGTTTTCCTACCAGCCAGAACATCCATCAGAGTTGTTTTACCAGCTCCACTTACACCCATCAAAGCTGTGAGAACACCGGGCCTGAATGCGCCACTAACACCCTTCAAAAGCACTAGTCTGTCCTCTGTAACACCTTGCTCCTTCATTTCCTGCCAGTTGAAATAAAAGTCATGTGAGAAAAGTCATTTTTGTCTGAGAAAATATGAATTGTTATAGATATCTAAAAGCTGAACATATCACTTCGTGCGAGTCTTACCGCTGGCATGTCAACAGAGTATACAATATCATCAAAAGTGATAGAATGTGGTTCAAATGGAAGAACCATTCCCTTTTTCTTTCCATGGCTAGACTCTGTAACAGAATCTCCTCTTCCTGAACTTTCTGAAAGACAATAAGAAAAATGTTCAGCCACTAAACTATATGATAAACTACAATATGTTTGCCTTCATGCATATAATCAAGAAAGCTCACCAATACGTGGTAATTCAACTTCTTGTACGGTAGATGAATCATCTTCTGAATCTTCAGTTATTGTTGCACTAGGCTTATCAAATGGGCCTAGTACAGCGAGGGCCACACCAAACGCCACGTTGAAAATGAACACAAATCCAACCAATCCCCCTACACCTATCCAATACCAATATGCATGTGGGAAGAACCCTCGGGTATCTAGATAATCTTTTCCCAAATCATGAGTAGCCTATAATTAAGTATATAAAATAAATTAGGCTTGTAAATTTCTCAAACAAAAGTAGATGAATTATAAAGTTGCAAGCAAGCTCAAGAAATTACATTGTGCCAACTGTTCGCAAGAAATTCATTGGCCATCAAAGCATTCTGCCCATACATCAAAGGTGAGATCCAGTAACCCCAAATCCACCAGCCTTTGATATCCTCTGTTACAATAGCAATAAAATGTAAGAAACATTAATTACCTAAGGTTTTATGTCTTTACAAAAAAATTAAATTTAACAACATTTTTATACTATTTTGTTAAAATTAAATGTTTTAGTCAATTTAACTTACTTCTTGAGAGAATGAAGCCACCCAATGACAGAAGTGTGAGAAGTGCAAAGGACCCAAATGTATTTGCAACAATCATGTTTCTACCCAGGGATGCGATGGCTCGGAACAATCCTGAAGCCATCTGACTCATGAAAAACAACACAACGAACTGCTTGAACATCCTGCCAGAAATTATAGACCTCACATCATTAGTAACATACAAATGAAAAGAAGATTGACGGGGCATTCAATACTACATGCTCCAAACAGAATAAAAGCAACTTCATTTACCTCCCAACATTTGGATCAAATCCAATAACATAGTAGGTAAGAAACACCCAGAGAGAAACTTCCACTAATGAGATGGGAATCTTGAGAATCCACGAAGGAATAGCATATGCCCATGAGGGATAAAATAGAAGGTCTCGTTGCTTGTAGTAAACAGGAAGCTTAGCAATGGTCATAGAAATCTCAGACATTCCATTAAACATCATCGTTACCAGTGTGAAAAACAAAGCACCTGCATAAACACCCGCATCATCCTGATTATTGCGATGCATCTCAGTCCGAAAAAACAGTGTCATTGCTATCAATGCCATGATGAAAAGCTGAAAAACAAAGCATGAAGAGCAAACAGTTATGTCACAGAAAATCATGGTGATGAATGTATAAATGAAAAAGAATATCTATTTGCTTATATTTATAAAAAGAGCAGGATAGATTCCAAACCTGAGTTAGCTTGAAGATGTAAACAAATGAGTTCCTTTTCATGAGCAAATACTCTCTTGAGAAGTTAGCCTTTAAAAGCTCCGTCTTGTTGAGACCATACTCTTCGGTGGTCAAAGCAGCTGGATGGCTCTTCGTCTTGTCAAATGGTACGGAAAGCTCCTCAGCAAGTTTCCTACCAATATGGAAGGATTGAAATGCCTCAGCGAATTGAGTAACAGTTACAAATCTGTATGGTTGATCTCTGCGCACCCAGTACTGCGCTTGATCCTTTTTCGAAGTTACTTCTTGAAGAAAGTCAGCGGCACCTTTCCTTTCAGGACATTTGAAACCCATTGTTTCAAAAAAGTCAAGAACATATTCGCGGGGGCCATGGTATACAACTTGGCCATCAGAGATTAAGATAATGTCATCAAAAAGATCATAAGTCTCGGGTGCTGGCTGGAGCAGTGATATAACGGCAGTGCCATTCATAATGTGAACATATTGTCTCAGAGAGCTCACAATCTGAAAAGTTGTAGAACTGTCCAGCCCAGTAGAAATTTCATCCATGAACAATGCGTTGGCTGGTCCAACCAACATCTCTCCTGTAGTTACACGCTTCCTCTGTCCTCCAGAGATACCACGTAACATTTCATCTCCCACCATGGTATCAGCGCATATATCCAACCCCAAAATCTACAAAATTATACAATATACAACTTAATACCGTTGGCTTGTAAAAAAATTCAACATACAACATGAAACATAACTTTATTATGGCATGCAAGACATGATAGAGCCCATGCAAGGACAATGAAAATTGGGAGTAATCAATAAAAAACGCAATGAGTTTAATATTGATACATTGTCGATGTAAAAAGTTTTACACTGTCAACAAATCACTTTATTAGTACTTATGATTAAAGTCAGACGCTTTTATTGATCTGGCGATTATGAGAGGATAAGTAATAATAATTGAACTATATATAAGTATTACCTTGAGTACATAATCTGTTGAAATGCTATACTCCTGACCTTCAGTTGCAATTGCCTTTTATATAAAAATAAAGTTAGAGATGCAAAGATAATATAGTATATCCAATTACCATTTCAATATTGTTCGATAATAGCTTATTTAATGTATACCTTCATGTAGACATCAATGTCTGGGTCAGGCTTGATATTTGCTGCCTTCTCTCTTCTAGAAAGCTCAGACAGCATATCTGTTGGATCCGAAAAATAATTAACAAGTTAACTTCTAAACACATTTCAAATAAGATTTTGAAAACATTAACAAGGTAGTAAAAATAGACTAACCATAACGTGATCCAACTCCTTGGCACCTTGCTGAGAAAGCCAAGGTTTCCCTCACAGTCATTTCACCAATATGAACATCATGTTGGCTGATATAAGCAGCGGTTCTTTGAGGTACAAACTCATTCAGTCCATGGCCATTGTAAGTCACACTCCCAGTTAACTGTACAAATTAAGCATTCGGCATCCAAATTAGATAATTTTATATACAAAGTTTACCACCTTTGAGCTACTAATGAGTTATATGATTTTATTTACCTGAAGACTTGGATCAAGCTTTCCAGATAAGGCTAAAAGAAGTGTGGTCTTTCCTGAACCAGGAGGACCTAAAAGTAGTGTCATCCTACGAGGTTTAATGATTCCGCTAACATCTTTAAGAATTGCCACATGCCTCTTTTTGGTTGGGATGATATGAAGAAAATTCAATACACCCTGAAACAAAGAAAGATATGGTTTTTTATTTGTGAGACTTAAATGCAAAAGCAAAACATAACGAAGAAAGAAAAAACTTCAATCATTTTATGAAGTACTGTAATTTTTTTTTCCCACTCCTTACCTCTATAACATTAGTAGCAGCATTGATGAAACTAGGCAAAGCTCTACTTCCCACAAAAGCTTCAGCATCAATTTTCAGGTTCTGATATCGAACTTCAATTGTTGGAATATCAAGTCCAACTCTATAGTAAGAAAGAAGAAAAAACACAACATGATGAGTTATGACATAAGAAGCTGATTAATAAGGGCATGCTTAAATTGACTTATTTTAGTTTATCTACATCTATAAACACTTGTGAGACTTTTTGAGAGACCTCATGCGAATGCTTATGACATGTCCATAAGTTGTTTTCAGCTAATTTCAATAAGCTCTCCATAATAGTTTTTTTGAAAACAGCTTATATGAAAACAGTTTGACTTAACTTGATCTTTTGTTTAAGAAATAACTTATGACATGTCCATAATCTGTTTTCACCTTATATCAATAAGTCCTGGGTAATAGCTTCTAAAAACTAGCTTATACCATATATAGAAACAATTTCACTTTAGATTTGATCTTTTCTTTAAGAAAAAGCTTATGGCATGTCCATGAGCTGTTTTTAGCTTATTTCCATAAGCTCTCCGCGTTAACTTCTGAAAACAGCTTATAGAATAATGAAATAGCTTATGGAATGTTCATAAGCTGTAACCACCTTATTTAAATAAGCTCTCCTTGTTAAAGAAATATCTGTTTTCACCATATATCAACAAGTTGTCCATGTTACCCAGCTTATCCCTTAGGTGAAAACAGAATAACTTAGAAATGAAGAAAACAAAAAAGAATCTTATCAACATACCTATCAACTCTCTCCTTCACCTTCAACAAAAACCCTTCATTATCTTCTTCAGCAACCTTAACCAACCTCTCCAAAAGCTTCTGCTTTTCTTGAAAAGCAAGATCACCAACATCAACTTCATGAGCTGCACCATGAGAAGCAGTCAACAAACCTTTTCGGAGACGATTGTAAGTAGGTAGTTTTTCAAGTGCAGCCCATTTAAGAGCTTCTTCATCATCTTCTTCACGTGAAGATTTAGAGAAAACCTCAACTCCACTTTGTCTCCATACAGTTGAACTTCGAGCACGTAAACTATTTGTTGCTCTGTATATATCTGTTCCTTCCATTTTTTGTGCTGTTGTGAAACAGCTTAATTAACACAATCTTGTTCTTGTTTTGTTGAAAGTTAATAAATAAGAAACTGTGAAAGAATGATGAAGAGAAGTGTTTGTTATGTTACTATTTTGACGGTTTGTGTTTTGTGAAAAGGTAATGAATATGGAATGGGAAAATAAGTGGTGGGTATTTATTTATATTCTTTGATTTTTGATTTCAAAAAAATCTGGCGGCGATTGAAAAGTCAAATGTTAGAATTTATTTATACAAGGAGTCAGTTATGAGGTACCGGGAAAAAAGAAGAAGACGCGGGGAATAAATTTCATTTTTAGTGGTCAAATAAAGTAGTATGACCAAATTTTACTTTAGTGAATAATAACGGGTCCTAAAGTAAAGAGCACGGGTTTTCGTAAATAAAAAGCAAAGAACACGGGTAATATGATGTACTATTATGTAACTTGTAGTATGCCCTCGTGAGCGTTCTAGGGACAATACATAATATATGTAAGTCAAAGTTCAAATTCCAGTCACAAATAAAAAATGTAAGTGGTACTTTTCTGATTTTTTTTATCTTTTGATGCTTTAACTCTTGACACAAATCTTAAATGGTGATTAAAGTATATAAATATCTGTATGTTTTAAACTAAAAAATTCTTATTTATAATTAAATTCAAGTGTGTTTAGGGCATAAATCATGGAGCGTAAGCTCTTATTTAGGGCATATTATCCGTATGTTTTAGACTAAAAAATTCTTATTTAATTTTCTTATTAAATAAATGAATCTCATTGAAGATGTTGTAAGCTTCATGGAGCGTAAGTTTGAAGTTTATATTCTACACTCAAATGAACTCCCTCATATCTCTTTTTTTGTTACAAATTTTTTAATGTAGAATTTTTAAAGTGTGTGTTTAGGGCATAAATCAGCAGATTTTTTTTGTCTTTCTGAGGGATTTTTATTTTATTTTATATTAGAAGTGGTTATTATTACAATTAAAGCACGGCGGCTAAGCTAACCCATTGAGAAATGCTTAAAAATTCATAAAATAAGGCAAACAAACTAGAGAAAGAGTATTAATAGAACGGGAAAAAGAAAAAAAAAACCTCTAGATGTAGCAAAAAACCAAAAACATGATAAAATCACCCAATAAATGTGAAATGACTAAGTTATTTTAGGATTTTTTTTTTGTATGCAAATGACTCAATTATTATAGGACGGATGAAGTATTTGTTATTTTCATTTCATATAAAAATTCAAATTTAATTAGTTGGAAAAAGATAGGTTCATGATCGTTCATCTAAAGAAAAAAGAAAAAGATAGAATACAAGATATGACAATGACAATATTGTCTAAAAATAACCAGAACCCCACATAAATCCCTTTGATATAAATCTGGAGGAAAAGAAGCAGCAATCAATAGTTAAAATCAACAGTGTGTAAAAAAGAAGAAGTTAAAATCATATTACTTCAACAACAAGGATATTTATTTTCAAAAAGTTTGAATATCATTTGCGTAGAGTCTTTTTGCTTATCAAAAAATAAAACATGTGTAAAGTGTTTCACTTCCCAAATGTTGGCAATAAAGTATATGGGAACATTGACATTTTGGCCTTCTAGATGGCTAGAAACAGAAGTAATATGGGACTTTGTCAACAAAATTGATTAATTCTTCTCTGCGTTGAAAAGAACTGTGGACCAATAAATATTCAACTTATTCTTTCTTTTTTATAATAAATATTCAACTTCTAGATACGTATTAGTGCTTTGTTAATGCTAATACTTCATAGTAAATGATTTTTCATTTTTTATTGTTAACGGTCTAACATAAACACAAACTCAAACACTCTTTATTTATTTATAATTAAGTCAATAGTTTTGATTAGGGGATTAAAACTGTTGACAAGCTACATCTAAATAATTTATGTTAATTTGTCTACTATATTCTTCAGAGAGAGCAGCAGCTGACATTGTGAATGTGCACCCGCTGAGAATGTGTAACTTAGGTTAGGTAAAACTAAATAAAAATGAAGCTAGTAAGGTGGTTATAGAGTTGGGTGTGGAGGTCTTATTAGAGGGTCAGATGACGAATAGTTAGAAGGATTGTGTGTTATGAGAAGATGGGGTTTAACATAATGGAGTTATATGTGGATTTGGTGGTTGTTAATATGATCAACTGAATTGATCAAGTTAATTGGATATAAATGAGCTTTACTATTTTTAGCGAAACAATTTGTTCTGAAATTATCTAGAATAGCCAATCACCGTTAGATTGACAACTGTCATAATACATGGCTGGATGGAATACAAATTGGATTGAGCTCTACTTAATTTAACACGTTCGTGATATAATCGTGAATTGCTTTCTCACAAGAAATAGCTTTTTCCAATATAAATATGCTTTAATATAAATTTTTGCACATACGTGACTCTCGACTAATATTGGTTGTAATATTGGTTCTTCTTTGATATTTTATGAGTTTTGTGTCTGACTCACCTTAATCACTTAATTATTAGTGTCTGATAATACGAGTTCTCTTTCTCTTAATTAATTGTGTATGGTTCTTTTTGAAAAAAAATCTTTCGAACTAAATACTTTTTCATGATAATCAATTAAACGTAACCTGTTTAGTCAAAAAAATTAATCAAGATATGTTTGTTCCAACTGATTTGTATTTTAAATACGATCTTGAGATTAAAATAAAGCCATCAGTTTTAATTCAATGATTCATGTTTACTAATGAAAGAGACGTCACTATTTTATTTATTTTTTATAATAAGACATCACTAATTTAAAATACAAGCTAATCTAGATATAGAAGATAATCAAGTTAATATAGTATTGATTTTGATTGATATTTAATATATAAATTACATGATCATGTCACCCAAGTGGAATATTATTAATTAATTTGTTTGCCCAATCAAATTTGGATCCCACGTAGGGTTCTAGATGGGAGAAAAACAGTCCATGTCGCATACAGTAAAGCAGCCTATCTTATGTATTTTGCGGTTTTAAGAAGGCAAGCATGTATTGTTGGACCCTACATGATTTCAATATGAACAAAATTGATGCAAGATTCCCATCCAAATTCATGAATCCTTTTCGGTGGCTTTGACCATCTTCAAGACTTATTTATCATACAAAAATATCCCTTTTTCTTCTAGACTATATTAGTATTAACCAATTGCACTATATTATCTTCAACATCAAAAAATTATTCTTGAAAAACTTCTTCAAAATTTTATAATTCATAACTGACCAAGATTTAAAAGGGTCCTACAATTCCTTACATTTTAATATTGTAAGGAATATTATTATGAGTGGAGATTATTTTTTAAATGAGACTACATTATATGTACTTAAATATATAAAAGAATATACTAGTAAATAGTAATAGAAAGAAATAATAATCATATACCAGAAAAAGCATTAATAATTGTGATCTTCTTTGGAAAGGAATAATTCTGATCTTAACAATCACAAAAGTACGGTGATTTGAGAGGAATAATTTTTAAATTAGACTACATTATTAGATAAATCATTTACCACACCAGCTCTATTAGTAAAAGATTTTCCATTTTATTTTTAGATCTAATCAACTCTCTTTTTTCTTTTTCTATCGTGAGCCGTCATCAAAACCTTAGTTTATTTTTCTTCATTCATCAAAGAATGGTGATTTAGGGTCAACTTTTGACCCAAAATCACCCATCTAACTAGTTTTTCTCTTTCCCTTTTATTGAAATAAGTGATTTTCACAACTATTTCGTTTTTTATTTGTGATTTCATCGTCTTAGTACGATGTTGGTTTGTTCGTCGTCTTTGTGCGGTGTTGTTTGCCTTTCTTGTTTCGTCCAGGTATTTGTTCGGTTCAGATTGTTAGATCAGCTTCGATCCAATGCATATCCAATCAATGACTTTGGCATCGTCCACATTGTAAATCCAGAGACATGTGTATTCCTGAGACTTGAATATAGTCATATGTATAAGCTTTTTTACTTTATCGTTTTATGCTGTTAACATGGAAGTTGTGAGTTTGTTCGCAAATTCATCTTTTTTGTTTTGAGCGAATTTGCATTATATCGATAGACTCTATCAACTTGAATGAATGAATATCATTTATTTTTGTAAAAAAAAACTTTAGATAAAAATACTTTTTCTCATTATAATTGTGGTATTTACACTATTTTTGTCTCAAACTAATTCTCACTTTAAAATATCAAAATAACATTTATTATCTAACTTTTATCAACGATTCATTCATTTAATTAAATTTTAGTGTATCTAACTTTTAAAAATTTGATATCCAATATAAAAACCGATATCAACCACTCTAATTAATATAAGTACTTTAGATTATATATATATATATATATATATATATATATATATATTATTTTACTATTAAATTCAACACAACATATCATTTTTTTCCTTTTTAAAAAGTGCATTAACTTAAAAAGACACATGAGGAGAGAGTATGTGTCTAATCTGTCTAAAAGTCCAAAACATTGTGGTAAACATACCACTTTGAGTTTATTGCTTTAGAAAGGGTCGTAGTCCTAATTCAAACCAGCATTAATAACTTATCATATGTATGTATTCTTTTTCTTTATCTTCACATATTAGTTTACACCATAGTGATCTATATATACACCAACATTCACTTGAAAACATCTATAACCAAAGATGGGATATAACCAAAATTCTATTATATTCTATCTCCTTTGGAAATTGAAGACCTTTAACACTGAACCCAACAACTACAAATGCAGCAATTCCTACAAAATCATCTATAACCAAAGTATCTTCTAGTAAACTCTTTCACTGTCTCATTGGTTTCAATTCAACTTTTTTTTTTAGAGGTGCTTCCAATTCAACTTGTTGTGAAATACCACGTTCGATATCACACCAATGAAAAACAAAGATGTGTAGAGCAAAAGATAGTGGTAATCTTAGGTCTAAGTGTATTAAAGCAACAACATACACAAGAGCTAAAACAATGACACAAACACTAGCCAAGCATAGAGATAAGCAAGCTTAAAAGGAAATAAACAAACACACAAAAGATGGTAATCCAGTTCGGTCCAATATGACCTACTTTAGGGGAGAGAGCAGCTCTCCAATCCACTATGAGAAGATGTTACAAGAGGTTACAAGAAATCAGCCTTATACCTAATCTCTACCCTTTGTTTCCCTCACCACACTCATATGAATCTTACTAGAGAATACACAAAGGAAGTTTTAGATCCTTCCAATGATGTAATCTCACTACCCAAGGTGATTACAATGTTTCCCCCCTTTTGTAAACCCTAGGCCTCTAGCTTCAGCTCTCCTTCAAAAATCTGCAGAAATCACTTAAATACTAGTCACAAAGGTCCAAAATCGTGATTTTGACCAATCACACCACGATTGCTCTGACTCAACCGTTGTGACCAGTCCCTTTCAGGTAAACTTGGTGAGGAAGTTGTTGAATCACGTCACGATTTTCCATCTCAAAATACCACGCTCCCTGCCAATCCAATCGTAACACGATTACAGGGTTTTCTGCGAACACAATTTGAAGCCAATAACCAACACAACTTATTACTTCTCTAAATTGTGATACAACCAGTCCATAAAATGTCCAAGCCACATGACATATCCAATAGTACCACCTCTACAACATAGGAATGCGCTATCATCAAAAGGGTCAACAAATTTAAACTAAGCATTAGTATTAGTATTGGTCAACAAAATTTCATCACATACCTTGCTCGTTACATTTGTGTTTTGCATGACTTATAGGTCGCAGGACGATAAACCCATATTATACAGACTCCAAATTCCATAAAATGTGTACACAATCAAAGCAGCGTGTTGGCAAGAGTAAGTAGTCAAAGATAGGGTTTTAGACCTCAAAACCTTGGGGTTAAAAAAGACTTTAGAATATTCAAAGTAATTAATAATTATAAATTATTTATAGATGTTTGCTAACTCACTTGACTTAGTCAAGAGAAGGAATAAGTGAGAACTCTTTTCACCTACCTTGAGATCAAGCCTTCCTACTAGAGCCAAAAGGAATGTGGGTTTTTTGGAGGACCGAAAAGAAATGCTATCCTAAAATATGCAATGATGAAGTATGAGACTCATGACATTAATATGAAAATGAAAAAGGTTGGAACTATAGGAATTACTACTTAATCCACTAAACTTAATTTTAGTTCTTTCTCACCTACAAGGTTCTACAATTCCACTAATTAACATCTTTAAGAATGGTTACATGCTTCTTTTTGCTCGAAAGAATGTGTAGATAATTCAAGTAGTTAATGAGCCGTAGTTAAGGTCTGTTCAAAGACAGCCAATGATTTGAAAGATTAATCTTAACTAAGACAATTCTTCATCAAACTTTACTATCTTTTTAGACGAACTATGGATTACGATAGACCCTCCACAGAAACCGAATGGTTAAGAAAAGACTAGAGAAAACGTGAAAAGAAAACATTAAAAGCTAAAACATTTTGCCAAATAATATTACCATAAAATCTATGAACAATAAGAAGAAAGATAAGGTAATGGAAATAAAAGGAAAGGGAGAAAGGGGCAATATTAAAAAAGGATGTATCACCTATCAATTCTCTCTTTCAACTTCAAGAGAAACTTTTCGATGTCCCCTCCGGTGACTCTTACCAACCTCTCCATCTCCAACACTTTCTGCCTATCCTGTGTTCCAACACTTTTCATTGTCCTTTTCGTTCACCTCACCATTGGATGTAGGTAACAAGCTTTCCTTAACCGATTGTATTTGTACGTGTATGTAGGCGCATAGCATGAATTGACATGAGTCTTAATTGTTTATGTGCTTGGTGGTGGATGTACTTGATGAATTGCATAATTGTGATGATTGGAACTTATTTATGTTGATGATTAATTTGAAGTTGAATGCTCTTTTGCTTAATCATTTTGAAGTTTAATTTGACGAAAACCTTTTCAATTGTTAATACTTAATTATGATAATGAAAAGCTAACCCCCAGTGGTCGTTTGGTTGACCGCCTACATATTTGTATGAATGGTTAGACGGCGTGCATGAATAGTTTGTTGCTTGCTTGGTGAGTGCTTGAGGATAGCGGGAGCTAACTCGTTATCTGTTTTTGGGGTCTTTAGTATAGGGCTCTGATTTAGGATGTCGGTCTTTTGGATTGATTGTGTTGTTGAGATTAGAGATTTATTTAATGTATGTATAATGCTTATGACATGACTATTTGAAGAGGTATGTTATTTATCCGCTGCAACGTTCTGTGAAATTTTTAGTATGCATGTTTTGAGAACTATTGAAGACGTGACGTCTATTTCTTAAATATTTGTATTATTCGCGTGTTTTATCGCTTTAATAGAAGCAGAGCGTTACACAGACCACCGACCAGAAGAAACTGATGTAGTCCGGATTATATAATCCGTAGTGTACGTGGTTTCCGGATTATATAATCTGGAAAAAAAATACGATAATGGGTGAAACAAAGGGAAACTTGGCACTTTCTGTAGGTGAGGGTTGGTTCGGATTTTATAATCCGGAAAGCTTTAGCATAGGATTCTGCTGTGTGGCCCACATTGCACCGACAGTTTATGTGGTCCACAACGCCCAGATAACTCTATAAATAGGGATCCATGTTTTCATTACAAGTAAACTACACCAGGAAAAAAATCATGGAATTCTCTGGCTTTGATCCGAACGCGAAGCTAGCGGCAGTCTACTACAACGGGAGAAAACCACCCCATCTGGTTAGGATTCACAACGATGTCACCCTCTCCGGGCTGAAGGACCAACTGGATCAAACCAACCGTCAACTCAACCACAGAGACACGAGGAGGGTGGTCGGTGTTGAATATCGATGTTCATTGTCCAACTCAGCTGGATCACTTCAGTTCTAAAACTCACAAACGACGACGATGTGAGAACCATGTTCACTGTCTTTGGTCAGCACAATACTAGAGGACCGATCGAGTTGGACGTTTCGTTGGTTAGATCTGCTGAACAAATTTAAAAAAGTTTGATTCAGCCCAGGAACTACGAAGATATCAGGGCTCTGCTGGAGGGACTAGAGGAAGAAGTTAGTTTAGATAATCCGTGATAATGTGCTATGTTTTAATTAATCGCGTGTTTTATGTTGTTTTAATTACGTGTTAGTTGTATGTTGTTGCATTATGTTTTGAATAATATATATATATATATATATATTATTTAAACTTTCATTATGTTTTAATTTACGCTAAAATAGTCTGAATTCAACTCAATTTTCTAGGGTGTAAGTACAATCCAGATTATATAATCCGAATTACACTAGAGTAATTTGGATTATAAAATCCGAATGACCTCAACATAAGATTCTATTGTGAGGACCACATTTCACAGATAGTTTTTGTGGTCCACAACATCCATAAACCCCTATAAATAAGTGTTTCCGGTTTTCACACAAACACGCCAAAGAAACCATGAAATTTTTTGTCATTGTGCTGAGGTTCTTTGTCATGCAGCCACAAAATAGATTGCTCTCTATGTGACAAATAGATTGCTCTCTATGTGACAGCATGATGAAGATCCTCAACATGCTTTCAAAAATATATAGATACTCCTTGGTGCTTCTTTGATAGATAGATACAAAGCTTCAAAACTTGATCTATAGATATGAACATCAAGAGGTTTCTATGAATTAGATCTTGCTACCTGCCAGATGAATAAGTCATAATGCAAGGCAGCATGATCTAACTCAAAGAAATCCTCTTGAAACACCTTGTCTTTCTTCATTACGTTGCAGATCTAACTCCGAAGAAGAGGTTCTTATGAACTCGACCATATCGGCCTGCCGATCGTAACATGTCAGTTGGCAAGCCGGCAGGATCGCAAAAGCTCCTCTTCGAACACCTTCCCAAAAGATTAATCAAATATGTTGTGTTATGTTGTTTTTATCTATGGTATGTACATTTGTTTTATTTTTTTTCCAAGTCATTCGCTAGGAAAACACTCCACATATATGGTCTGATGCCGTTTGGATTTTATAATCCAGACAAGCTTCATACATTCCGGAATATAAAATCTGAAACCCCTAAATTTATTTTGGACTGGGGCGTTTCACTAAAGGTTTGACCGGTTAGTGGAGTTTTAATGCATTTTAGGACAGTTTTGATTGTGGAACACGTTTTATTTGACTGTACTTATGATCTATGATTGATTTAAGGCTATAAAAAGGCTTGGATCTTCAACAATTTCCTTCATTCTTCACTTCACCTCCTTTGTCACACTTTCTTCAAAGTTTTTTAGTTCTATAGGTAGTTTATAGGTGTGTTTGTGGTGTCATGGTCATTGTTGACCGTTCATACGACCCCTGCAATTGCATTGCAGCTTATGTGGGGGTTGTATAACGGTCAACAGAGACCCTTGACATCAAAGAAAGACACAAAATACTCATATTGATTTTGCCCGGATTTTATTTTCCGGAAACACTAACAATATGGTTCAGATTATATTTTCCAGATTAGGGGTATTTTTGGAAGTTTTGCAGGGCGCAAGAGAACACAGTAGGGTGAGAAAAGTAACACAAAGGAGGCGGGGCTTCTCATGGCCAATTCAATGGGCAAAGGTTCGTCAATGTTACAGGCAAAGGTTCATTTAACTTTTTACACCTTCGTGTTTCATTTTCAATTTCAAGAAAATTGCTTTTCTGACATTCAAAACGTCATATGGACACATGAAAATGATGTTTTTACCCCCAGCGGTAGTTAACTACCGTTGTACACCAACACAACATAAAAAAAAAGACACTAACTACCGTGGAATATAAGGGTTATGACAGAAATATTAAAAACAATTAGTACACGCACCAAAATCATTATCTTTCTCCTTCTTGGGTTCAAAGTCATTTTCCCTGTTGGGTTTATCATGAGAACCAGCTGCACAACAACAAATTGCATAATTAGTATGAGGAATGAAAAACAGAAAATTTAAATTGGGGACAAGGGTTTATGTGTCTTGGATTTGTTTCAATGAGTGCTATAAGAATATGTTTATCTGTTTTGGAAAACGTTGATTGAATAAAGGAAGAGAAGATGAAGTTAGTTGGGAGAAGATGGAGCGTGTGACAGGAAGGAGGAAGAAGGGTGTGGTGTGGTGAGATTATACTACACGGTAGTTAACTACTGTTGGAGTTTTTTTAATGTTTTTTTTAAAGTTGTGTTGGTGTACAACGGTAGTTAACTACCGCTGGATCAATCCAACGGTAGTTAACTACCGTCAGGGGTAAAAACATCATTTTTATGTGTCAATATGACGTTTTGAATGTCAGAAAAACAATCCTCCAATTTCAATCTTTTCAAATTTAACACGAGCTCACCCCACATGAGTTTTCTAATATCAATTTTTTTTCTTTTCATTTTGAATATTTTTTCGAAAACTTCATTTCAACATTTCCGGTTTGGGTAAAATTCCCGAAAATCTTATTGTATAGTTTTTTTGGTCGAAAAACAAATAATTAAAAGTAGTCAAAAAAGTAAAAAAAAATAAAATAAAAGAAACTTTATATAAGTTTTCGAGAAATATTATACATACCAAACAACTTTATATAGGTTTTATGAAAAAACTTTATTCAAACTTTATTCAAACTATAAGTTTTCCCGAAAAAATGGCGCACACTGTGTACTAGAAATTTTGAATGAGTTTACCTGTTTGTATTAGAACACTTGCATTCTTTTTCGATTTCTGCTCTTTACTCAGCAAGTTTTTCTCGCACTCAGCTGAAATATCAAAACTACCTCTGCGTTAGTTAACTAACGCAAGTGTAAAATTTTACGCAACTTAAGTCATGCAACGTGAGTTAAGTCACGCACAATGACTTAACTCATTTTTTTTAATTTATTTACTATATTCAAATTATTTTATTTACGTTATTCTAAATTATTTATTTACTTATTTTTTTTTGAAGAAGCTAAACTAACCCCCTCAAATTAACACCAGAAAGAATCGAACCTGAGACCTTGAGGAGGAGCACACTCCCAGGTTCCAAGCTATTTACTTATTCGAAATTATTTATTTACTTTATTCTAATTAATTTATTTACATTGTTCTAAATTATTTATTTACGTCGTTCTAAATTATTTATTTACGTTATTCTAAATTATTTATTTACTTTATTCTAATTAATTTATTTACGTTATTCTAAATGATTTATTTACTTTATTCTAATTTATTTATTCACTTAAAATAAATATTCATTCGAATTTATTCATTAAAATAAAAAGAAATGAACTAAATTAATATTTATTCGGATTTATTCATTAAATACAAAATCATATAATAAAAGCAAATATAAATAAAAAGAAATGAACAAAATTAATACATATAACAACATCTCATTTTATTAATAGAATTCATACAATAATTGATACATTTATTCGAAATAACTAAATCTACTTATTTTCTTTTTACCCTCTTGGGGTAAAAAGTGATCGGTCATGGGGTAAATAGTGACCAACCTTCTTGGGGGAAAAGACACCATCAACCCTTGGGCTAAATCTAAATTTGGTTCTTTTTATACCCCAAGAAGATTCTTTTTACCCACGGCAAAAAGTTTTTTGGGGTAAAAAGAAGAAAATTTACTTTTATCCCAATGGTTGATCACTTTTTCCCCAAGCCGGTTAGCCACTATTTACCTCAAAATCGACCACTTTATACCTCAAAGGGGTAAAAAGAGACTAGAGACTATTGAAAAAAAGAAGAAGAGAAATAGAGGGAGAGAGAGTGAGGAGGGAGAGAAAGTGATATGGTGTGAGGAAATAGGAAAGTATGGAAGGGTATTTATAAGTGGGAATGGTAATGTAGGTTATAAAAACCATAAATGTGGTAAAAAAAAAACGTGTAGATTGAATGTTGAAAAGCTGACCAAAGTAAAAAAAACGTGTGTTCTTGAGTTCTAACCACCGGCCAACTTGCGTGAGTTAACTCGCGCACAAACCAGTGGTGCGTGACTTAAGTCACGTTGACCTTATAAGGTGCGTTAGTTAAGTCACGCAGCGTGACTTAATTAATACAGGGGTATTTTGGGTAAAACAGCTGGGAGAAGAGTAGAAATCTTCTTTTTCCTCTTTAGAAAGAGTTTTAGTTTATATACGAGGACAAAATTGGTGGTACATGATAAAAATCTTGTTATAATCAACTGCATGACCGTTTCTATAAAATATGAGGCTCAGTTCTCTTTTTAAAATAGGCCTCCGGTAAAATAATAACAGAATTTTTGAGTAGTTAAATTTTTATTAAAAAATCAGAATCAATAGAACTTCTAAACATGAAACGAAATAAAAAATTAATAAGTGAAAGAGAGGTGAAATTTACCGAATGATGTCGTTTGGATTTGTCACTCCTCTGTTGTGGGAAAGGAGAAAACGAAAGGAATACAAATTGGGGGTGATTTGATAACATCAGATTTATGTCTAGAAAGGAGAATTATGGTTTAGAAAACTCAAACGTGTACCGAAAAAGAAAAAGAAATAACATATATATTTTTTTATTTAAGTGAGGTGTGGATATTAGACTTAATTATTTTTTTTTTAAGCCCATAACTTTTAGAGGCCCGATTTGGTTGAGTTGCTTGCGCACCCCAAGGCCGGGCTTGATCAGCTGACCCCATTAATGAGGATTGCTTTTTAGGCCCCCTTAATATCTCTTTAGGCCCCCTAAAAATACAAAAATAACCTTTATACGACTTCCGGTAGATAAATACCGGTAGTTCATTTGAATTTTTGTCATTTTGCACCTCCGGTATGTACATACCGAAGGCACATTTTCAACTACAGGTGTGAAATTATCAAATGGTTTACCGGGGTCCAAATCTTCTATAATAACGTGACAAGATCCTTAACTCCGTCCAATTTAGATGGTCATTGGTCAATCTTTTATTGATACTAGGAATGAGAGCCATGAAACTGATGCTTCAGTAGTTGCAGATTCTTTCATTTCCGAGTCTCCTATCTTGACAGAAACCATCGACGTATATTCGGCA
>Ga0315914_1005841_pt1 | contig 17733 bp, 11 predicted proteins | sample MpolenodulesMG_FD_203920 | JGI IMG/M metagenome (GOLD analysis project Ga0315914, IMG submission 203920) | Medicago polymorpha root nodule microbial communities from Los Angeles, California, United States - elongated nodules | ecosystem: Host-associated > Plants > Roots > Nodule | place: USA...
GTCAATCTATCAAACCCATCTCCTTGTCCATTTTTTATTGTGGATTACACTTGTCCATGTTATAATGATGCCACGTCAAGATGGGCAGTTTACCCACCTCTTTCCCAAGGCAATTTAGAAAAAACCTAATTATTTACATAAATTTTGTTAAAACAAATGATAACTATAGACACAAACACGTAAGATGTGTTACGAATATAATTACTTAGCATTTTACGAATAGTATTAATTTTAATAAAATAACCATTCGTTAATAAAATAACGTAGGCCATATTTAAAAATAAGAACGGGGCGTTTTTTTTTAGTCAAATATTGTAATGGTAAGAATATCACACAATTTAAGATAAAAAAAAAAAATACAGTATGAATGTGCGCATCAACACATCAAATTATCCATGTAGTGATGCAATTATCAATGAGGTTTTACCCTTTTTATACCGCAATAAAAAGAAAAAGAAAAGGACATGTACTTGCGAGTATAAACTAGTTTCACATTCACTTTATAATTTTTCATTTTCATATAAAATTAATTATATATTTCTCAATTTAGTACGAATGAAATAATCATAGAATTACTTTTTGACATGGAAATAATAATAATATATTCTTTCACTACTTTTTGTACCCAAAGAAAAATACTAATATATTCTATATATTTCATTTTGGCGGTGCGTGCTTGTTAGGCACCAACAACTCTATATCCGTTTTGTGGTGGTTCTCTCGTTGCACGTCTTATACACGGTTAATAATATATTTCATTTTAACTTGTTCAAAAAAAAAAATTCTATATATTTTGTTTGTACAAGTATTTTTTTTCCGGTCAAAGTACAAGTATATTTTTTATTTCCTATTATTATGATATGTCAAACAAATTCCTATTAATGTATATGGACAGCTAGTTATTTATATATAGGAGAAATCCAGAGTGTGAATAAAATTCATTTCCGGGGGAAGTTGGGATTTCATTTGGGTATAAATATAGTGCTGCTCTCGTCTTCTTCCTTCAACTTAAACCTTTATCCCTTCTAGTGTTGCGAAATTCAAAGGAAAAAAAAAAAAAACCTGTCCACCCAATATTATTTCCTAATTTATACACCAAAATTTGAAGAAAACAAAATGAGATTCAAAGGAACACATTTTCCAGGCTTGGCTTTCTTGATTTTGGTATGCTTAGGATTTGACGCCGTTCATTGCTACAATCGACCACCGCCTCGTAAAACCATTTTTGTCCCTCACGATCATGATGACTCATCGCCACAACAGGTACTATACTACATTTCTTTTCTTCTTTAAAATCATTAAATGCTTCAATCATATCACGACAAAAAAACGTTCAATGGTTTTAAATTTTCTATTAAATCATATGATGTGCTGGCTCTCAAACTTTCATTCACATGCGTTGATGTTACTTGGTACTGTACATACATTGTCGAGGTCGGTGATTAGGTGGAGAAGACAACAACATAGATTACCAAAATTACCAAATTGAAAACAACATGGAAACCGTTGGCAGTTAAGAATGGGAAGTGGGAGAAGTAACTGGGTTTTGTTTAACGGGATGCTGGAATTTATCTCGAACCATTCATCTATGATTATTTGTTTGTTCTTCAAAACTTTGTTTCCACTTCATGTCTTGTCCATCTGTTTATCTTTTTTAATCAACATTAAGAAAGCTTTGCAAAAGTTATTACGACTATTTATTGACTAATTAGTTTTATTATAGTGATGTATTATATTAGGAAAAGACACAAAAAAATTTGACCAGATAAAAGAAAAAAATTGTTGTCTTGACCAAAGAAAAATAAAATAGTGTACTTAGAAAGAAAAGCTTTTTTTTTTTAGGGAAGAAAGAAAAACTATTTATTTATTACTTTATTATTTTTTTTACTACAACTTTATACATATTTACACCAACTTTATTAAAAAAAGGTTTAATTACATGTTTTATCCCTTATGTTTATTTTGGTTTTCAAGTTGGTCCCTTATGTTTTAAAAGTTTCAAGTTGGTCCCTTACGTTTTAAAAGTTTTAAGTTGGTCCAAAACGTTACTTATGTTGGAATAAGTTAATCTCTTTCACGACATGATATTGAGTTTAATAAAACAAAAAAAAAATTATAAAAAAATTTTAAACTGATTTTCTATATAAGTTAAGTTCTATCATCTATATTGTCAACTCAAATCTTTAAACGTTAAGTGACGGAAGGGACTAACTTATTCCAACATGGGTAACGTTTTGGACCAACTTGAAACTTTTAAAATGTAAGGGGCCAACTTGAAACTTTTAAAACATAAGGGACCAACTTGAAAACTAAAATAAACATAAAGGATCAAACATGCAATTAAGCCTTAAAAAAACATCAGTTATGTTAACGAGTGCCCTTAGGACACTTGTTAAGGATTCAAGAATTGAAACAATTGATAAATTTTATGTAGATTAAGTTGCTTTTTAATGTTTCAACGTCTTGGTTACAAAATTTCCAATATAAAATTTCCATTTTAATCTTCTTAACAAGTGCACCAAGGGCACTTGTTAACATTTCCCAAAATACATATTTACACCAACTAAGAATAAAGTTGAATTCTCCTTAAAAAAAGGATAGGGTTGAATTCATTTAAAAAAACAAGGTTGAATTTTCAATAGGATTATGTTAACTCCTTAAAAAAATAATATTAACAAGTGCCCTTAGGATCGTTAAGGAAACCAAATATTTTAACTTTTAAAAAATCAAATTTATTATTTTTCACCATTTTTCCGGTCACATTTATAAACCATTTTTTTCGTTTTTAAATTTATTAAAAACCAATGTATATGGATTATAATATAACCCATATACATCCGTTATTTTATAAATCTGAAAACGTAAAAGTTGTTTATAAATGTGACCGTAAAGAGTATATATATTATGCTCTAGAGAAATAGTTATAAAAACAAAAAAAAAATATTAATATGAACCTAATCCCGGAATTACCAAATTATAAGTTAGTAATTTCTTCAATTTGCTTGGAATAAGGGATATCATACATTATCGCTTGAGTCTGATTCAGTTATCATAGTGTCTTTGGTTCTAAGGGATGTCCTTCTACACACTTTTCTTCTTCGATTTTCTTCCTCTTTAATCCTTATGATGAAAAAATTGATAGATTATCGTTACTCATATTTATAGGCAGACAAATTAGGTAGTAAACTAGTTCGCAGGCTATGTCATTTCTCTATCTATGAGTGTCTATTACTTAGATCATTTGCGTTGTATTAAATTTTTATGATATGATGCAACCGATGTTTATTTTAATTGTCGTGTTCTGTTGTAATTTGGCCCAAGGGCCTTCCTTGTATTGGAAAAAAATAGAGCATGAGTTTTAAAATTAGGGATGGAAAAAAAATCCGCACTCGTGGATATCCGCGGATAAAATCCGCCACGGATACGGAGTGGATACATTAATGGATATCCATGGATAATATAAATGGATATTTTAACTACCCGCTAATTAGTGGATACGGATTTAATGGTATTTGCACCCGCGGATATCCATATCCGTTATTAAACCGAGTAAATTATATAAATAACCTTAATACATTTCAACTTCCTAAGCAAAAAACCTCAGTACTGTGAGTGTTATTAGTTATTGCACGACAGTTCAAATCTGTATTGCGCTCCTTTAAAAGGAAGTGAAAGTAGTCAGTATTGTTGAAGCAAGAAGCTTTGTTTTTGTTGAATGTGATGAGTGTAAGAAACTTTATTTATGTTTTTGTTGAGTCAATGATCCGTGTTGTTATTGTGATGTTATGTTTCGCTAAAAACAAAAGAAAATGTTTGTGATGAACTTTTGTTTTTAAATTTCAGCTAAAAAAATTAACAAATTTTTTGTTTTTTATAAATGTTATCCATGAATATCTGTATAAACCCGCGGATACTTCAAAATTCGTGAATTACCTGCTAAACAGGTATCCGCGCGGATATGAATAGAGTACGAATTTCATATTTATCTAACGGAAGGGACACGGATATCATACTATCCGCATCCATGAATATCTATTTACATCCCTATTTAAAATGTTAATGATAAGATTGTGTGGGCCTTGTAGGTACATATATCTCAAGTGGGCCAAGACAAGATGAGAATATCTTGGATAACTGAAAGCCCAACTCCAGCATTAGTACATTACGGCCCATCTCCTTCAGCAAACGCACTTTCTGCTACTGGAACCACCACTTCTTACCATTATGTTCTTTACGAGTCTGGTGAAATTCACAATGTCGTAATTGGTCCCCTCAAGCCTAATACAGTCTACTACTACCGTTTAGGTGACTCAGCAAAAACATACAAATTTAAGACTACACCAGCTCAATTTCCAATCAAGTTTGGAGTAGTTGGTATGTGCTCTACTTCTCATTAAAGCCACGCTATTATTATATTCATTTGATAAAAGTGGACAATGCATTATAAAAGAATTCAGTATTTGAGTCATGTAAAAATTATTAAAAGAATTGAATTGCTCGATCAATATGAGGATAATCCACATTCTTTGCTCTTGATCCACAAAATAGTGTGATTACCTGAATGCATCGAATCTGAACATGTTTTTATCCTTATTTTCACATAAGAATTTTTATCTCATGTCCATAATTAAAATGTGCAGGAGATCTTGGACAAACAGAGTGGACAGCTTCAACACTGAAGCATTTAGGTGACTCAAATTACGATATGCTATTATTACCAGGAGACTTATCCTACTCAGATTTTGTACAAAATCTGTGGGATTCCTTTGGTCGTTTGGTTGAACCATATGCAAGCCAACGTCCATGGATGGTCACTACAGGAAACCATGATGTTGAGAAGATTCCAGTTGTCCACAAAGAGCCATTCACAGCATACAATGCAAGGTGGCAAATGCCATTTGAAGAAAGTGGATCAGATTCTAACCTATACTATTCTTTTGATGTGTCTGGTGTTCATGTTATCATGTTGGGTTCTTATACCGATTTTGCCCCAGATTCTTCACAATACAAATGGCTTCAAGGGGATTTACAGAAGGTTAACAGGGGAAAAACTCCTTGGGTAGTGGTGTTGGTTCATGCTCCTTGGTATAATTCTAATGAAGCTCATCAGGGTGAGGCTGAATCTGTTGACATGAAGACTGCGATGGAAGGTTTGCTCTATAATGCTCGTGTTGATGTTGTTTTTACCGGGCATGTTCATGCCTACGAACGCTTTGTAAGTATTTTTATTTTATTTTATCATTATTAGTAATGTTTTAGAAATCGAATCAAACTGGCTGGATCAATCGGTCGAACAAGGAATTAGGTCAGTTGATTTGACCCTGGTTACACCGTAGTCTTGTTGATGTGTTGGTTCAATTGTTGATGTGCTTTATTTATTTGTCATATAGTTCAACCGTAGTTGTACCGATTAAATCACGATGTAGATGACTCACTTACCCTGATCTAATTTTTTAAGCATTGAGTATTTGAGAGTATATTGTTAATATTTCTCTTATTATACATAGTAATTATTATTTTTTATTTTCTTAGACACGGGTTTATAAAGATAAAGGTGACAATTGTGGTCCAGTGCATATTACCATTGGGGATGGAGGCAATCGTGAAGGCCTAGCCACAAGGTAATTAATATTTTTATTCTTAATTTTTAATTAACATTACCAAAGGTGGTGTATATAGTACTAATAATTTTGCACTATATATAAGTCATGATTTTAAATAATTGTATGTGGTATGTGATGATAGGTACCAAGATCCTAAGCCGGAGATATCAATATTCAGGGAGGCTAGCTTTGGACATGGAGTATTAGAAGTGGTTAATGCATCACATGCACTTTGGAGTTGGCATAAGAATGATAATGAGGAACCTGTTGTTAGTGACTCTGTTTGGCTAACAAGCCTTTCCTCTAACCCCGCTTGTAAAGCTTGATATACTACTTTGGAAGTTAAATAAATAAATTGTTCTAGCAAGCAACAATTTAATTATATGAACGGCATGCCTAGGTTAAGGTGTTATCTAAGTTAATTATTATTGAATTGTATATCATTTCAAGAATAATATTATAAATATTTTTCGGTGCAGTTACCATAATTTAGAGTTCATAAGCCGTAGCAAAGCATGAATAGCACGTAATCAAAGTGATTGTATATCACGTCAAGAAAAGTGATTGTATATGTCATCCAATATTCCAATTTCGAATTATAAATTATTTTTGTTACGTAAAACTGAAGAATATACACACAAGTTCCACATTCATAAGCCAGTAAAGAAATATTAGATAAGCTAAATGGTGTTAGATAGCTCAATTTTTTTTTGAAATAAAGGTTAAAAAGTTTGAGATCTTAAATTCAAAGTTAGAAAAAATAACAATTAATTATTAACATTTGTCATAAAAAAAAGAAGTTAGATAAGCTAAACACACCGCTACTAAATCTTATTCCTGTTGAAATAAGCTAAGTCTCACCACCCACACACTGGACCACTAATTAGTATTTTTTATTTTTTTTTGACAGTCCAACATTCATTCATAACAAAGAAAGAAGGTCAGTACATACAGCAGTAGCTGCGGGTTCTGGGACATATCCCACCCATGAACAGGATCCAAGTTGTTTTGCTAAACCAACTAGGCTATGAGCTACACTATTCTTGCATCTTTTAATGAACATAACACTACAATTAACAAGATTAGACAAAATATCCTTACAGTCAAGTAAAATACTGTCAATTTCCGACAGCTTAGCGCCACCTTGCAAGCATTTCACAATAATTTCCACCAATTAATGTCCATTCTGATCTGAAGATAGGATCCAATGAAGCCCCCACCGCAGTGCTATTACTTCAGCCATAGTCGAAGACACTCGGATATTGTCTAACATTGTTGCAGCAAACTTGACATTCCCTCCATTGTCTCTAACCACCATTCCACATCCCATTCGGCCATCATTGAAACATCCCGCATCAACATTCAACTTAAGAATACCAGCTGGTGGAGGGCACCAGGCTTCGACAGGTTGTGTGACAGTTGCAGAAGTCACAACAGTCATGTTAGCATCATTAAATTCAACAGTGAAATCAGCAGCTGCATTGGCTATTTGCATAGGGTCAAATTGCTTGTTTTGAAACACCATTTGATTTCTACCTTGCCAAATTTTCCAGAGTCATACTACCCAATCATCCATTCCTTCAGTGATAAATGTGCAGGGACATGGATAACCAATTTGGAGCTAAACCAAGTTTGTTGCGTTAATTTGCACCTCATAAATAAATGGTCCCAACTTTCTTCTTCTTCAAAACAGAGAGGACAAATGGTGTCTAAGCTCAATCCTTTCCTTTTCAATCTGCATCTGGTTGGTAATATGTCTCTAGTTAGCCTCCAAAGAAAATTCTTCACACTGTGAGGAGCCTTTAACCTCCAAACCGCCTTCCAGATTTCTTGACCATTTGTTGATGATGTTTCAGGGGTGTTTCTCGCGTCTACATCCTTAATCAGATGGTGAGCTGATCTGACTGAGAAATTACCATTGCGTTCCCAATGCCAAACTCATTTGTCACTTGGAAGACGCCATGATAAGGGAATATTGAGGATTTGATCGGCTTCAAATTCTGAGAAAATTTCTTTGATCAGGTGCCTGTTCTAGTTCTTGGTGTTAGTATCAATTAGTTGGCTAACACATGCTTCTGGCTCCAAAACATTGACGGGACTGCACACTTTAAAATCAGCCATGTTAGGTAACCAACCATCCTTCCAAATAAGCACCTGTTGTCCATTACCAATTGACCATCTTGAGCCCATTTCAATCACCTTCTTTGCACTAAACATGCTCCTCCATGCATAGCTGGGCTGACATCCGATTTGAGCCTCCATAAAGTTTGTTCTTGGAAAATAGCGACTCTTGAAAACTTATTAGAGGAAGAAGAACAACAAGAACATTACAATCCAGTTGTTACTTAAGCTGCAAGTTATTGCTTGCACTACAAGTTTCTCAGTTCACTTAGTTCAAATAATGTTGCTTAGCTTGTATCTAGGCATATTGTATTTTACTTCAGCTCTATAAATACTTGATGTATCCTATTATTCATCTATGACAAATGAAGCTATTTTGCTCTTTCTCTCTTTCATAATAAAACTCTTGCAATTAGAGAATCCTGATTGTTGATAATTCTCCAACATTGCTTTCCCAATAAGGCTCGGTTGAATTCTTCAAAACCTCTAAATCCCATGCCACCAGTGTTTTTATTTTTTCCAAGATTTTCCCAGCTTAGCCAATGTACTTTCTTCTGCTTTTCATCCGTGCCCCACCAAAATTTGGCCAACATGCTTTTCAATATCTTTGCAGCAACCTAGCGGGATTTTGAAGTCAAGTAAATACCGACTAAATATTGTTTTCAGCACGTATTGAACTTAGTTTTTTTTTTTTTTAGAGATGTATTAAACGTAAGCTTGAAAAAAATAACAAAAAAAAAAGAAAAAAAAAACGTAAGCTTGAAATTAACAAATCATGAGTATCCTTTTATTAAGTAAATCCTATAAAATTAGAAAAACAAAGGGCCGAAGAGATCAAGAAGTCCAAAATGCGTGCGGTAAACCATCAAATTGGTCATTGTTTTTGTAATTCATACTTAAATTAGTCATTAATTTTACCAATATCTCAAAGTAGTTCATATTTTTGTCAAATATTTCTTAATTTGGTCTCTCTTGTAGTGTACTCTTAATTGTGTTGATGTGTCACGTTAGCTGCCACGTGCACAATGACGTCATGCTTTTGATTAGTCTCAACTAATCAACGGTCAACTTTTTTCTCCCTTCTTCTCCAACTATCTTCTTGTCCATTGTTGTCCAATCTTTTTCTCCATTCTTCTTCACCTAAATTATTTCTTTCCCTATCTTAATTTTATTTTCTCATCCTTTATGTTTGTTTCTTAAATCTATAAATTTTTAAGTCCCAAAATTTCTCAAACCTAAAGAAGAACCATAAACCCCAAAATTTATATAGAAATTGAATAAAGATAGGGATTAAATTGATGCTAAGTGGATAAAGTTAGGGACGATTTTGACATAATTCTCAAACTAACCAAGTTAACATGCCAAGTCAGCATAGTTAATAGTATTAGATAACATCCAAATTGATTTTTTTTTTACAAAGACAAAGATTATTTTAAAATATTAATAAAGTTGAAGACTAGTTTGAAAGTGAATTACAAAGACAATGACTAATTTAATTGTTTAGGTGAGGTATAACCGCGTTCATTCATTATATTACTAATATATGATATGATAAACGTTTAAAAAAAAGGCTATTCAAAAAGATAAATTTCACGTCAATTCATCGCAATAATGTTTAAATTTTTGTAAAATAAGTAAATAATTATCATAATATTTGATCGACTAACATGATTTTGATAACTCAAAAGTATTTGAATGAGATGATTTTTTTCCGATGAAACTAAACTAACTTATTTAAATTGACATCGAAAAGAACCGAAATTGAGATTTTGAGGATGAACATATTTTAAGATCCCAAACCAACACCACTAAACCAACTTAAGTGGGTTTACTTAGATGTGATAATAAAAGATTTTCTGCAATTTGATTAGAGATCCTATTATTCAAATCCAACCATGTAAATACATCAGTGTTAAAAAAATTTAAGGGTTCACAAAGGATACTTGATTAACAAAAAAAAAACATAATTTTGATGGTTTTTTTTTAAAATCTAAAATGATTGTCTATTTGTTGATTCTCTAGCCGATAGAATCAGACACTCACCCATGATGAGGTGATATAATAACTACTACTGTGGGGTGAAACTTCAAAGGCATCACGTGTGTTGATAGTTGATGTTCCACGTTCATAATTTACTTTCCTTCTCACAGAGCGTTGCACTGCATTAATCATCCCCGAAACTCTCTCCAAAAATTAAAGATTGATATCATTACACCCTGCATAATTGTAATTATAGAAGAAAATGTACATGATGAAGATGGGTATTCATGAGTGCAAATTATACATCTAGCCGTGAGTAATAACTTGCCCACATCACACACATTTATGAACAGGAAAAAAAAAGTACTAGTGAGAAACAGTTCTAAACCAAATTAAATCATGAATGCACCGGTTTTCATTAAATTATTAAATGTGGAGTGACACAATGTTGCAGGGGTAAAGCAAAAGGACTTTCTAAGAGGGACTATTAAGGATTATTGTTGGGGCATTCTCATGATTGTTAGTTTCTGACGATATTTACAAAAACTTTAATTACTACCTATGTCTTAATGCTTATGGCTTTGCTTTTGGAGGATACCCTCCCCTTTTGCCCCCTACATTTTCTGACTGTACCATTGTTATCACTTATCAGAATTGAATTTTAGGAAGTTGTTGACCAAGTTCAATTTGAACATTTGATGGGATAGGAAATCATGAGAGGCTACAACTTTGGTTGATCAGAGCCATACCTTTGCCACAGTTATATGGTGGCTTAAATAACAAGGGTAAGGTGACTCAATTTCTATAGAGCCACTGAAATATGGAGCTTCCCCAGCTACTTAAATAATTGATTTTTTTTTTTATGGATAGACAAAGTGGCATCAATAAACTTACGCACAAAAATGTGAGATTTTGGATTCAAACTTTGATAAAATTGTTTAATTTAACAATATTAATATTGCAGTTGAGTTAGACTTTACATATTAAATCATTGTTGTTTCTTCTTTGTTCAAGTAAATCATTCTTTTTTACTTTTGGTATAAGTGAGAACGGCTAAATAATTATTTTTGTATTCTTCTTTTTTGAAATTGTGAGAATAAGTAATTTAATCTTACAGGGGATAATTTTTTTTTAATTGAATTAAATCACAATAAAAAAAAATTGACAAGAAAATGAAACAGCCATATTTAAGTAATGTACTCTGAAACATGGGTCCTTGTAAAACGATGAAGAACCTGTACCGGGTACGCATCCGTATCGGGTACACGTACAGTACTCGTGATACGTTATATTTTCTCATTATTGTATTATGAGTGAAATTTATGGCATTCTCTTATACATAATATGAATATATAATATTATTTGCGCATTTGAGTTTCTTTGTTATCGTAACCAATTCTAAATTTCGACTTTTTAAACTTCGATTATGATTATTTTTGTTGTGAATTGAAAAATTTAACACATTCATGTTATATTCTATAATAAAATTTATGATTTTATTGACGTACCCGTAGCTTACTTTTTTAAAAAAAGAAATCTGTATTCTTGTATCGGGTTTGTTGTGAATTGAAAAGTTTAACTCTTTCATGTTATATTCTATAATAAAATTTATGATTTTATTGACATACTCGTACCTTACTTTTTAAAAAAAAGAAATCTGCATTCTTGTACCGGGTTTGTTGTGAATTGAAAAATTTAACTCTTTCATGTTATATTCTATAATAAAATTTATGATTTTATTGACGTACCCGTACCTTACTTTTTTTTAAAAAAAGAAATTTGTATTCTTGTACCGGGTACCGTATCCGTACCTATGCAACATAAGTAATGCATAGAAACAAGTAAGACAACATATACATAGATATATTTTCCTTTCAAAAGAATACATGGATGTTATATCTATATATAATACAAATATTTTTTTTTTGTCCCTCAAAAAAATTATATATTTTTAGGTTAAATATGTTTTTTGTCTCTATAAATATGTCAACTTTTTGTTTTAGTCCCGCTAAATTTTTCCTTCAACTTTTAGTCCCTATAAAATTTTCAATCACTACTTTTGGTCTCTATTTTTAAGTAAATTTTTGTATTTTTTAATGAAATTTTGCATATATGTATAGAATTAATATTGTAAAAATCACTCACAAAAAAAATAGATTTTTTTAACAAAACATGAATTAATATGAAATTTTTACCAAAAAATATATAAAAATTCATATTTAATTCATGTTTTGGTAGGTAAAAAATTCAAATTTTTTCTTGGAGAGTTCCTTACAATATTATACATTTTTCTGCAAAAAAAAATTAAAAAAAAAACATGAATTCTACATATGAGTTTACTTTAAAAAAGAGACTAAAAGTGAAGATAATTTTTTTTTGGAGGACTAAAAGTTGAAGAAATATTTTAGAGGAACTAAAACGAAAAGTTAACATATTTATAGGGACCAAAACATATTTAACCCTATATTTTTTTTTGTTAACCCTCCGATTATTAGAAGAAAAATACTTTAGTAATTGGAAGTTTGACCATAAGATAAGTAAAGTCTGACAAAAAATTATTTCACTTAACGAACAAATTCATGTTCTCATAAAAAATTTATCCATGGTGAAATTTATTAACCACCTAAATAATACTTATATTAATATATAAGGGGCTATTAATTTACACTCATTTAAAAACATAAAGATGTAAATTAGCAAGTGTTACCCTTTTTATTTGAACCAAAATACTCACTTCCCACTTTTCAAACCAATTCTAAATGGAAGGGTAGTTTTCTAAGTCACACCTTTTCATAAAAATATCGCAAAATATGTTTTTTATTTTTGAAAAGGAACATAACATGTTTCTTAATTAAATTATTTAAGCCAAATACCATATGCGGTTCTTTAACTTAGATGTTTATGATAAGTTAGTCATTTAAGTTTTTTTATTGTAAATTGATTCTTTGAGTCATGAAATATCTGCACCATTATCTTATTTTCATTAAACTCAACTAAAAAGTGGTTATGTGGACGTTTAATGTTAAGTTGGTATATTTAAATTTATGACTCTCAAAACTAAGGTTCATAAGTGTATCATTCAGTTTTAATTGATGTGAAATTGATGGTTTACTTGATTTATAATATTATTGATAAAATATTGATATACAAATTAGGCTTTAATTTATTTATATGTAAAATTATGCTTCAATTAAAAAACAAGAAGAAAAAAATGTATGTAAGTAATATGTTCAATGTCATAAACATTTTTAGACTTACAACTTTAATGTTAAATGGTTTATAAACGCTCTGTTACGAAGTTTGTTGAAAAAATGGGTAATAGTGAAAATATTTTATGACATAAAATATCAGTTTGTAACAAAAAGAATTTAAAATGACCAATTTATAATAAAGAAAACTTAAAAAAACTCACTTATTATAAACATCTAACTTAAAGAAAACTAACAAATAAAACCTAAATATTTGACAAAATATTTTTGGTCAAGACTCAGTTTTGAACCATTTTACTTCTAGCCTCTTCAGAATTTGGTACAGAACTTTATTACATCAAGTACGAAAGAAAGAAAAAGTTGAAGTTTTATTCATTTAAACTGAGAACCTACGCCATTAAGAAATTTAAGAGGGAAGAATTAAACACGTTCACACATGATCATGATGATGATAATACAATTTGTATATGTTCACTTTTTATTTTGGTAGAAATGTATATGCTCTCTCTTTTTTTCTTCTTCAAGATGTATGTGCTCTCTTAATAATACTTCAAAGGAAATTTACCAGAAATGGGTGGGGTATTTTGACAATCTCTCCAAAAAAAATCAATATTTTAACAAAATATGAATTTTTAAGCACACAAAACTTAAAAATTCATATTTAATCCTATAAAATATAAAGATGTTAATAACAAAGTTGGTGTAAATTAGCAGTGTGATCGTAAATTAACAAACATTCTTTAACGAAAGTTACAAAATTAACCTTTAATTTACTAAATACGAAATTGGTTTTTTCAACAAAAAAAATACTCATGGACTTGTAAACTCATCATAGACTCGCGAATCTATGTGATTATGAAGGAATTAACCCGAGTAGACCACAAGAACAATTCTATGCGCCACTCACTCGTTTTTGTCATCTAGACCCGTAAACTCAAACAAGTCTATTCCCGAGTTTGACAATCATGTTTTTAACTGTATTGAGTTTTATACTTTACTATCATTTGCAATATGTCAACTCTCTAAGACTCTTTGTGACGAGATGGATCAAATTTAGATAAGTGTTTTTTGTGGGGAAATATGGATCAACTCATAGAGCTCATTTAATTGGTTGGAATGTTTGCTACCTTCAAAAGAATAGAGGTGGATTAGGTCTTAAATACCTCCAAATATGAATGACGTTTTTCTCGTGAAAAGGCTTTGGAACCTGTTACAAGAAATTTGATCTCTAGTGTGGTTATTTTATAGTAAGTATGGAAGGAACAACACTCAGGAAAGTCATGAATTCTAAATCTTACGGGAACAATGCCATTAAAATATTGTGTAGCAGCTGAGAGATGGAAAACAATATCAATTTATTTTTGTGTTTTTTTTATACAGATCAATTTCTTCTTGTTGAGACTTGAGATGTGGAGAATGTATTTATAAATGTACCTTTCTCAGAGGTTTTCACCATATTAAGATGAAAAACGACTCAAAAACTAATTGGTACACATTGAACATTAAAAATGAATTAATGTTGAAACCCAAAAGTAAATATTTAGCAACGAAAAAACATTTTTTGAACTTTTAAAAAGTTGAATTAATGTGAGATTTTTAAAGTTAAAGGGAATATTTATATATTGGTCTTTTGATATGTGTCCTTATGTTGCTAAAAAAATGTGCCCTTATTACACATGCATTAGTCGCTAGTCAAAATTTTACGAGGGAACTAAATATATTTATATAGTTGTATTGTGAGATGACAATAGATCCCTACATCTAGAAATAATATCTCTGAACTCATTATGTGGAGTAGAGTTGGAGTTATTAGTATCAACAAGTAAACTACGGTCCGACTTAAAGATAACATATGCCATGTGACAATTAATAGCAATGTTTATAGCCTCAAATAAGCCCAACACTTCAACTTCTAAAGGAGTAGATGTGAAATAGGAATAGTTCGAGAAGTCTAACAACAACGCTCTGGAGGAGTCTCTAAAGCAGATGTCAAGACCCGTAATATGTTGTTGTTCAAGAGTGCGCAATCCATATTGCATTTCATCATGGTAGGGTGATTTCAAAACACAAGTAAAAGGGTGATTTCAGAAAAAGTCAGTCCATGGATTATGAATCCTAAAGCTAAGGTATCAAAGATTGATACAAGCAAAGTCATGGACATACATAAGGGAAATGAACAAGCTACATCAAAGGTAACCCCATGACCAGCTAATTGACAATTTCATTCCTAATTCCTATAAGGAAATTAGGCACATCCAAAATTCCATGTGTCAACTATGATGTTCACGTTATGCCACTCATAATCCATGAGGGGATTGGAAGCTACCTGGCCCCAACCCAACTACTATTACCCATCCCCTCCAAGAAAAAAAATCATGCTTATATCCTGAATTTGGCAAGAAAATAAGAACTTTAATTATGATGATACTGCCTTTGCCTATAATTACCAAGTATCATTATAATAACGTAAAACAAAATACCATCAATGGTTTCAAAACGCTCATTAGCTCACACACACTCACAGAATTTATGGTAAGATAAGATGTGTAATTTATATAACCGATTTGATTGAAATTCCACTAAAAGTAAAAATAGATTCTCAGAAGGAACTTCAACTTAAAGAACCTTGCTTTAGTATAATGACATTGCATTACACCCCCTTTTTGTAGTACCCTTTTAATGATTTCACATCCATCTTTTAAATCATTTTTTGACAAAACCATCTCATAAAACTTAGCACTATCTTTAATATTTCTTAGAGGTAATGTATTTGGTTCAAAATTTACACCAAATACGTTAACTTATATTGACTCATTTTTACTTATATTTTACGACGGAGAGTATGTTAATATTCTTTTCAATAAGCATAGAGTAATAATATGGGTATATATGACCAATTATCGACAAGACCTGCAACTTAAGTAAGAGATTCTGACAATCTACTATTCTCACTAAGAACAAAATTTGGTAATTACTCTCAAGTGTAAGAGAAACAAAGAACCAAATTGAAGACAAGTCCAGAAAAAATTATGAAAAAAAACGAAAACCGCGTTTTTTCAACAAAAGGAATAATAGTATTACGGCAATGAGAATGATTATTGCCAACACTGCCCAACACATGGAAATTGCAAAATAAAAGTGAGAATCATGAAGGCCTAAAAATAGAAGAAGCATAATAGTATAAAATAATAATAATAAATAAAAACAAAAGAGCAATTGATGGGAAGAGAAGAGGGTTTTTAAGACCCAATCCAAATCATGATTGCAAATCTTGGGATGGCCTAGCCCACCATCATTTTTTACAAAACCTATAAGTAAGACCCATTATTGTCCCTCTCTGTGTCCATTATAACCAAAATTAAATTTGATATTATTATTCCTATTATACCCTTTTGTAACACAAGGAAACTCCATTCAAAATAATCATTCACATGACGCCATAACCATAATCATGATCATAATGAAACCGAAACATGAAAATCTTTTAGGTTCTTATAACAAGCCGCCTTCTATGCTTACACAATGCATGATAGTTGTGTCAGATTGAGGAGAGACACGTCCTTCCCCCTACCCCCTCTTCTTTCCTTCTTCTTCTCTTTTCTTCTATAAATTCACATTCACATTCTTCATTTTCCATTCACTCTAACTCACCCTTCTATAGTATAGTTTGTTTCCTCATCCAATTCCTAGGTAATCTTTTAGCAAATATTTGTTTAGTTTAATACTTGTTTTTTTGCCAAATCATCTATTAGCTTCTTCTAACTTCTATGTAGATTTTTGAAATGAAGTTGAAAGAATATTTGGATTTGAATTTCAATCCTTTTCTCCAATGGATTCTGTTTTTTTTGTGTGACAATTCTATTTCATAGCCTAAAATCTAAATCTTTTACTTACATTTAATTATTATTATTTTCATTGATACTAGAAGATCCTTTCAATAATTTCTTTGTCTTTCTCTAGCTCTAAGGTAACATTATTTTATACATATATAATATATAGATATAGTTATGTAGGGATTTAATTAAGGCCCCCCTCCTATTTATTATTAGTACTATAAGTCTTAGAACTTTTGGCTATGTAGGTGTTAAATATTTTAATATTATATTTAATGTGGTTAAATGTGTACTGAACAAGAACTTAGCTTGTTACATAGACAAACATAAGAAGATCTTCCTATGAAGTTGGTCTCTTTAATGTATGAACTTTATCCTTTTCTTCAATTTTGGGACAGCCGAAAGAAACCATTTTTTATGTGCTTTCAAGTGAATGTAGTTAGATTTAGTTTTTTTTTTCCTCTGTGTCTCTTTCTTTAGTTATATGCAGAGACAACCCATATGGTCTATTTATTTGACAGGGTGGTCCAATATACTTTTTTCCCCCATGGTGGTTGATTTCTTTGTTTAAATGTCATAATTGTTTCTACCAAAGCAAACCATAAAGCAACACATTCACAAGGAAGCTTGTAAAAATATTTAGTTATACTAATTTTAAATTTTATTAATGATGACATTTCCTTTTGCTTTTTTTCAATCATACTCACTCATACACCTTCATGTTTTACACGATGTGATGAATATTTATAAATATTTTTACCTTTCTCATTTGTTCTGATACCACATATTTTTCAGGTTGTGATTTTCATAACAATGGAAAGATTGAACACAGAGTTGTACTACCAAAACTGTCACATAATGAAAGAAAATGAAAGGCTTAGGAAGAAAGCTCAAATTCTGAATCAAGAGAATCAAGCACTTTTGTCTCAACTCAAACAAAAGCTCTCAAATGGTGCTAGTAACTCAAAAACCAATGCACCAAACACC
>Ga0315914_1005844_pt1 | contig 17729 bp, 8 predicted proteins | sample MpolenodulesMG_FD_203920 | JGI IMG/M metagenome (GOLD analysis project Ga0315914, IMG submission 203920) | Medicago polymorpha root nodule microbial communities from Los Angeles, California, United States - elongated nodules | ecosystem: Host-associated > Plants > Roots > Nodule | place: USA...
CTCATCTTATATATAGAATTTTAACCCTTCTTGAAACCATTATTTGTAACAAAATTTTGTTTAAATTTGAAAATAACAAGAAACAAACTTTATTTTTTTAAAAAAACAAACAAACTTTGTTTTAAACTTTAGTTTTCCAAATAGAAAACATTAATTAGTTTTATTGAAAAGGATAAGAAAATTGACAAAGGGTATAATTGATAAATCATACCCTTAAAATACCAAAAAGATAGTTAAATAAGAACGGAAAATTCACCCTAAAAAGACACTTAAAAGGAACAAAGGGAGTATAAGTTATTCACAACTTATACATGTTAACCGTATTAATGTTAATTACCTATCCACTATTATTTTTTAAATTAATCCGCTTTTTTAACGTATTAATCATGTTGCACTGGTGCATGACCCATTCTGATCTTGCACCGTAGACGACACCATCTAACTACACTATGGTCTTTAAAAAAAAAAAACTACACTATGGTCTGCTAAAAAACCTGCCAAAAAACCTATCCTATCCTACTACTACTATTATTAAAGGAAAAAAAGAGTAAATTACACTCACCTCCCCTAAGTTATTCGTAAATAACACTAACACCCTCTTTATTTTTTAACTCAACACTAACCTCCCTTATTTTTGATTCAAATAGATAACCACCTCCCTTTTCACTTAACACTGTTAGTCTCTGTTAAATGTAAGTTAACTAATTAGATTTTAGTCATGCTCACATCCACATTCTCTGTTACGAGTTCTCTCAAAGCTTTTTGACCAATTCCCCCGTCAATTTCCCCCTTTCCAACCTCAAAACCTTAACCCTCCAAATAAACTCGTTATTTGGTCCGACCCCTCCTTCCACAACCATACTCAAACCTCTTGACTTTTCACACAATTCCCCCATGAATTCTCTCACAAACATTCACATAACTGATTAGAGTTACAATAAACTCACCAGTTCAGCTGCAACCCAATTTGCTAGAACTCACAAACTGTGTCCAATTCTTTATCTGGGCCTTTTCAAAAAACAACTTTTGATGGCCAATGTAATTCTTAGGTGCGGAGTTTGGTTGAATGAATTCATATATTTGTCTTTTGTTGTTGATGGTTTTGTAAATTTTTGAGCTGAGAAGTGAGGACAATGAATTGCCATTGTGAAACAAAAAAGAAGACGCTAATCATTAGTCAGCAAATAAATTGCCATGATAAAAATGCAAAATAGAAACAAAATAATCTGCAAATACACTTGCAACATTGTAGGTGGAAGAAGATCTCTCAACAATTTGAAAAAAATACTCATGACAGAAAGAATGTGAAGGAGGTTGGAGGAGTTAATTAATAGAGACTAATGGTGTTGAGTATAAAGGGATGTGTTTGCCTATTTGAATAACAATTAAGGGAGGTTAGTGTTGAGTTAAAAACTAGAGAGAGTGTTAGTGTTATTTTAAGGATACCTCAGGGGAGGTGAATGTAATTTGCCAAAAAAAAAATACTATCCTCCCATGACATTCACAAAATCCACAGTAGCAAGTTTTGTTACAAACAATTCCAAATAGCTTATTGCTGTCAATGAATTTAGCTTGAATTTCAATAACTTATACTCCCTCCTTTCGAACATATAAACAAAAAAAATTCACTTTCATTGTCTCAAGTTACAAGAAAAAAGACTAATTTTTAGCTTATTTGATGACATTGTTTAAAAAAATCACCATTTTCAAAACAAACTTTTACTTATTTTCATAAAATTAATTGAAAATCACATTCAATTTTCTCTCTTTTCCATTTTTTAACCAATAACCAGTGAAAATTAATTTTACATCTTCCCACATGCAACTTATTTCGAAAAAACATAAAAAGTTATCCTTCAATTTTATTTATTCTCGTAAAATTAAATACAAATCGCATCAATTTTCTCTCCCTTCCATTTTCTCTCTAATCAATAACCAATGAAAATTAGTTTTACATTTTCTCATGCAACTAATTTTAAAAAAAACACTAAACATTATACTACTCGTAAAATTAAATGCAAATCACATTCAATTTTCGTTGTCTTCCATTTTCTCTCTGACCAATAACCAATGAAAATTATTTTTACATCTTCTCATACAACTTATTTCAAAAAAACACAAAACTCGATTTATTTTCTTAACAAGTGTAAATTGATTTATTTTCTTATAAATTAGGACGGAGTGATTGCATGTTGTTTGAAAATATTCACACAAAAATCAATAACTTTAAATGTAATGTAATAGCAAAATTAAAATGCAATTTTATTCTCATATTTGCTGATTCATAATTTTAATTCATAATTTAAACTTAAATATACAGTCCATAGCTTTTAGAAGAATTAGTTTGGAGCCCATGCCAAACATGGGTACATAAAACGCTATTAAAAATAATTTAATTTTTTTTGGGTGGAAGGAGTGGGATGATAATTTTGTTATACATGTTTTAAAAAGTCTTTGAACAAAAATATATCTATGCTATCAAACATGTTCAAACATAAATATGATAGCTTTTGAATGAAAAATTAATATTAGTCTCACACAAAATTGATTAGCATGCACTAATATATCTGTGTTCGAATGTAATTAGTTATTAATTATATACCACATTAATTAATTTAAATTTTTTATAAATAATTATGTCTAGACCATTAGATAATCATTAAGAGGATGAATCAATTTAGGCTTTTATATGTGTTTAGTCCCTGCAAATAGGGGTCATTTAAAATATGGTCTCTGAATTTGTTAATCCTGGCATTTTCCCACTGCAAAATTTAATCATTTAAAATTTCGTCAATCTGATGAGGTGGCACTACTGATTGATTCATACACACACGGAATGACCATTTTACCCCTAAGTTCATCTTCAACCCAAACACTCTTTCTCTGGCTTTCATATTTCTCCTCCTACCATTCCCAATCCAAAAACCTTCAACAATTTTCATTCATGGCGGAGGAAGAAGATTCAACTCTCAGTGGAAATCCAACAAAAACCCTACAAAACTAAACCCTAACAACAACAACAAACACAAATCATCACATTCGTACATAAAAAATCAGTTCAACAACAGCAACAACAAAACTCAAAAACGGCATCGTTACCGTTCATAATCGTCTTTTCTTCTTGTCCTAAAAAATCAGTTCAACAACAACAACAAAACTCAAAAATCAGTTCAACAAAACTCAAAAACGATGTTACTGTTCATCGCCTTCAAAATCGACCTCTAGGGAAACACAATCGAACGCTACAAGAAGAATATGCTTCAATCACCTTCTTTTCTTCAATCACCTGCTGAAAAATGAATTAATTGAGAAAGAAAAATGTGAAATTGTGAATGATGAAGAAAGGGTAGCGCATTTGTTTAGAGGTGAATGATGGAGAAAGAGTAGTGTATTTGTTTAGAGGTGAAAAAAATGAAGAAATGAAGAAGAAAAGTGAAGGAAAAAAATGAATGGCGTTTGAAGAAGAAGAACAGATCTTCTGTGATAATGATGATGATGAGAAGATGAAGTCAAGGGCACTTTGGTCATTGTGCATTGGTCTGAACAAGTCAAGGATATTTTTGTCAGCACACCCCCTAATTTGATGACTTAGATTGCCACGTCATCAAAATACTGATGTGGTAGTGATTAAGTGGGGAGAGGGACGAAATTTTAAATGATTAAATTTTGCAGTAACAAAATGCCAGGATTAACAAATTCAGGGACCATTTTTTAAATAAACCCTATTTGCAGGGACCAAACACATATAAAAGCCTTCAATTTGTTAGCAACGTAATAGCTAGGATTATTCATAATTTAGTTTTCTGCATAAACTGAGTCAAATTGAACTATCAAAATAGTTGAGTAAAACCAAGTAGAACTGTTAGAAAACTTTCCCGGACCAAACGAGAATTATTTATGGTTTGATGTACCAGTTCATGTATTTACAATACGATGTGGGTTTTCTTAAAAAAACTAAAAAGTTTATTTCGTTTTCTCTCACCAACCAAAAGCAAACATCAATTTTTTCTATTGTTTTTTTTAGCATTTAATTTGCTAAAAAAATAAGGGATTGAAGTTTTGATGTGTTTAATTTAAAACCCTTCACGTGGATTGAACAAAATTAGAGGTAAGATAATGAACAAATACTCTCTTTTTTTTAGGTGACAAACTGAAACCGTCCCTCACTAAACCCTTTATTTTTTCTCAAGAATAGACTATCTAAAATATAAAATACCCATTTATTTTCTACTAAACAAATATTTCATTCCTTAACACTCTCTCTCTCTCTCTCTCTCTCTCTCTCTCTCTCTCTCTCTCTCTCTCCACCTCTATCTTCCGCTCCATCATCTATTCCCCCCCGGTAATAATTAGAAACTCATTAGAGGATGATTCAATTTATTAGCAACAGATTAACTAGGATCGTTCATAATTTAGTTTTATGCATAAATTGAGTCGAATTGAACTATCAAAATAGTCGAGTAAAACCAAGTTGGACTTTTAGAAACCTTTCCCCGACCAAACGGGAATGATTTATGATTTGATGTACCGGCTCATGTATTTACAAAACGATGTATATTTTCTTTGAAAAACCTGAAAAGTTTGTTTCATTTTTTCTCACCAACCAAAAGCAAACATCAAATTTTTCTATTTTTTTTTTTTTGCGTTTGATTTGCTGAAAAATAAGGGATTGGAGTTTTGATCTGTTTAATTTAAAACCCTTCATGGGGATTGGACAAAATTAGAGGTAAGATAATGAAAAAATACCTTTTTTTTAGGTGAAAAAGTGAAATTGTCCCTCAATAAATACACCAAAGCCATCATAATTACCAAAACTCAAAGTCATCAAAATAAAACTCTTTTCTAAGCAAATGACAAACAACAAACATAACTTGCTTAGGTTGATCCAGCGACGTTGGTTTGAGACTATATAGTGTACTTCTCTCAAAGTCTAAAGTTTGATTTTGTTGATGTCAATTCTAATGGGTTAGTCCATACAACTAGCTTTAAACGGGGCTGATAAATCAACAAATACACTGAACTCCTCAAATTAGCATGTCCTTAAGTTGAAGTTATAACAAAAAAAGGGTAACAATGATTTTTATCCTCGAATGTAGGGGTGGGGCCCTTCTTGGGTTGGCCCACCCGGAAAAATTAAAAAATTAATAATTATAGTCTAATTAGCAAGTCTTAAACAATTTTTTGACGTTTTTTTTTTTAATTTTCGGCACATCCAAATCCCCGTAAAGTGGTGTAGTGGTCCACCTAAAAAAATAAAAATCATAAATCTATTTTTGTGAGATTTTTCAACAGTTTTAAATTTCGGCGGTTCCAAAAGTGGTTTACGTGATTTTTGTCACGACAATGCTTGGTTGGTTAGCATAGGTTTATAGATTTCTAATTTTTGGGGGTTTCAAACCTGTTCCAATTAACATTTGTATTATAAAATAAAAAAAGTTTCACAATTTAACGGCTCACCCAATTCACAAATATAAATAAATAATGTTTTTTTGTAGTGAAATAAATAGTATTTGATCACACACATATAATTCTCAAACCACTAAATCATTTTATCATCAACTTCTTTTTTATTATTCAAAAAATCTTTTCATGTGTCCGTGCCCAAACATTATTCTTACACGTCTGGGACGGAAATGACTGTTATCTAAAAAAACAGAGAGAAAGTGAGGAAAAAGTAAGGGAGCAGAAGGGCACGTACGCATTGTTTCATTGTGACTGATTGGAAGATTCACCTGCTCTGATGAGTTCGTTGCAGTCGCAGACTCTTTCAGTTGAGAATTTCAAACATCTACTAGATTCCGTCGAAGCTTTTCTCTTCGATTGCGATGGTACAAATAATACTTTCAATCTCTTTCTTCCTTCAGAATAATATTCCAATTTTGTAACTATTCTCTCTGCTTTATTAGGTGTAATTTGGAAGGGTGATCAACTTATCGATGGGGCTTCTCAAACTCTTGACATGCTTCGTAACAAGGTAAATAATTTGAGAAAATCACGTAATTCAGTCTAATCATATGTGGCAGTGTCGTGCTTCAGAGGTAGCAAAACGTCAAACCAAACACACACTTAGTGTATTAGTACTATTAATCTGCAATTTCTTTGTAGGGGAAGAAGTTGGTGTTTGTCACCAATAATTCATGGAAGTCTAGGAGTCAATATGCCGAAAAGTTTAAAACCTTGGGAATTTCTGTTTCACCGGTTCGATTCTCTTTCTATTATCAATGTCATGTTTTGTTAATCAGTTTTGTGCTTGCTAGTAATCTTCTGTTGTTTTGTTTTACTTACAGGATGAGATATTCTCGTCGTCTTTTGCAGCTGCTATGTACTTGAAGGTCAAAAATTTCCCAACTCAAAACAAGGTTCTTGCTTTGCTTACTCCATTGCATTCACTTGTTTCTTTTTCTATGTTACCAACTAGTAATTACTTGTTAATTGCTAATTGAGAATGGTGCATGGCATGCCATGGCTTGGTTGGTTACATAAATTGTCACTGCTTAATAGTAATATAAAATGTGATATTTTTATTTGTAAATGAAAGTGAAATATAACATAGAAGTATTTCCTTCTATCAACTAGGGCTCCTCTCCCCGTGAGCTAAGCTTAGTTGGTAAGGACAATGCGTAATATATGCAAGGTCCGGGGTTCGAACCCCAGACACCACCAAAAAAAAACTAGGACTCGTAATTTTCAGCTTCATTTTGGATTTTGATGTCAAAATCAGTTACCTACATATGTAGATTCACTAATGTACTACTCAATGTCCAGGTTTACGTGATTGGTGGGGATGGTATACTGGATGAGTTGCAGCTTGCTGGCTTCACAGCTTTTGGCGGTCCTGTAAGTCATTATAAACAATAGTCCATCTCCTTTTTTCGGCCTATTGAAATTTAAGAGGCAGGTATGCATGCATTGTTGTTGTACCAGATTAGTTTTTCTGCTTAAGTTATATTTTGCACAAAACTTGTATTGTTTGTATGATTATGTTGTACATTCATTGAATAGGATCTAATTAAGGGTAAGAAACATGCACTTGTACATGTCTTGTTAGAAAGTAAACCCTTGCACTAACAGTTTGGGTCAAGTAATCATGGAGTCTAATAGGATATATAATCAAAAGGGAAACGCGTGCTTCAAGCAATGCACAGAGAGGAGTGAGGTTAACAAAATTGTCACTCATGTTATTCTCACTATAGCATTCAATAATTGCAGGGAGATGCGGATAAAACTATAGACTGGAAGCAGAACGGCTTTTTTGAACATGATAAGAGTGTAATGTAACACCTTGCCCATTGATACTTTGAGTAACTTTGTTGAGATCACTGCCTGCGGTTAACTGATGTGTTCACTTTTGCAGGTAGGAGCTGTAGTGGTTGGTATAGATCCAAAAATTAACTATTACAAGCTGCAGTAAGCAAATATTTCCCCTTGTTCTTTTCTTGAGCACTTCATCTTGCGGTTCTTGTGTCTTAAAATATTTAGTTCAGAACCCTTGATGACTTGTACTTGTAAATTGTTAGAACTGGTAATTCTCCGAGTTGGATTACTTTTATTATTCACAAGAAATGGTTGAGATCTGCCAGTGGAGAAAGAATCACACCAGAGTACAAAATGACGAACAAACTGAAAACGGAGAACAAACTCTCTAAGGCAGTCAAGCGGCCTTTTCTCTCCCACACTTTATGACTTACAACCAAACTGTTTCCCCCTACTAACTGACTCCAATTTATCCTCTCCTGCTGTAACCATCTTCCATTCTTCAAACTAACTTCTGTTCTGCCTTACTGACAGCTTCCCCTTTATGTCCTTTTATTTTGTCTAACATACACTTAATAAATGGGCGGACGAACATAAATATATTGGAGTCCCAAATAAGTATTGATACTAACGGAACTATATTCCAGTTGCTAGTATAACCTGAAGCTTCCACATTGCATATTTTTTGGTCAAGCCGACTTAACTTGAACTTCTTATGATCGTGCTTTGGCTTCATCAGTCCATCGAAAGTTTTAAAGCTTCTCTCAAATGTTCTTTTACGTCAAAGATTTGTAGGGGTTGATTCGTGGGATGTTGAATTAAGTTTCCTAGACTTCAAATTGTTGTAGTGAATAAACCGGCCTTTTTCACAATACTTGATTATGTATCAAAGCAGTTTTTCTACAGTTAAATGAACCCAAAGCAGGAGAATTTTTCTTTAAGTGATTGTTAGAAAGCAGTATGATGTAGGTGAAGAGCTAGTTTTTTCCTTTTAAGTACAAAATAGGTTGATATTAATCATCAAAATCATATATTTGCTCATGACAGCATGCTCTTAAATTCTGATTAAACAAAACATTGTTTTAAGAATTAAGTCCACAATTATGTAATTACTTGCTTCTAGTTATTTCCTCTGTTGTCAAAAGCGGCCGTGCCGGCCGCTATAACGATGCGGAGCAGAAAAATCAGGTTCACCGTGCCAGGCCGCATCGGTGCGTGTCGGGAGTGGAAAGCGGTCAAAGCGAGCCGCTATGCAGCGGCGCAACGCGGCCAAAGAGGCCACTACAACCAGGTTAGTTAGAATCGTGAGCCAGCACGTAGAAACAGACGGTTCTGCGATCTTGGTACCCCTAGGCAAGTTTGTTCGTGAACAGAAACACAAATTGATGGTATTTTAGTATTAAATGTATTAGTGTTCGCGCCACCAAAATAGCGCCGCTACGCGCCTTGCTCCTGCGTAGTGCCAATTTCTGGTTTGGCTGCACCGCACCGCATTTCCGCATTGACAACAGAGCTTATTTCATATGTTGATGTCTCAAATTTCATCGAACAGGTATGGAACCCTTTGCATACGCGAAAACCCAGGATGCCTTTTCATAGCCACCAACTGTGATGCAGTCGGGCATATGACTCCTTCCCAAGAATGGCCTGGTCCTATATTAAATCCCATTTTATTCTTAATTGGTGGAGATTTAATATGCAACTTGATTTTATGTACTGATAATAATGATTAAAAGTTGGATTTCAGGAGCGGGGTGTATGGTTGCGGCCATGTGTGGGTCAACCCAGAAGGAGCCTGTTGTCGTGGGGAAACCATCAACCTTTATGATGGACTTTTTACTTGAGAAGTAAGAAAAGTTAAACTCTTAAATTTGTTGGTTTTGTCCAAAGGGACTTGATTCGTTTTACTTTATATTTTTCTCTTCTCATAACATAACGCTCTATTTCAAGCAGGTTCAATCTAAGTTGCTCCAAGATGTGTATGGTGGGTGATAGACTAGATACTGATATATTGTTTGGACAAAATGCTGGGTGCAAAACTCTTCTAGTACTTTCAGGTAATGAGACTTGTATTTTTCTGTATCATAAATAGACCTAACCCAACATACTACTTAAGACAGAACACATCCATGACATGTTGTGATTAATTTTATTTGTGCAAACAGGTTGCACAACTCAATCAGATCTTCAAGACCCTTCAAATAATATTCAGCCAGATTTTTATGCAAGCAAAATTTCTGATATGCTTGACTTATTGGGAGCATAAATTGCTTTCCCCCAATTTAGACATTCCTTTCAGCTCATTAAGTCTATAAAATAATGCCTCCCATATTGATACAATTTATTCTAGTGGCAGGCACCTCATTTTCTGCCACCTTGCTTAGGTCTATGCCTTTGTGGTAATGTAAACCAAGCATCCATATGGGTTTTGCAACAATCTTCCCTCATTATTTATCTAATGTGCTAACTGTGATTTAAGCCATACTTTTACCATAATTCACAATGTGCCATCTTATTCTACAAGAAGCTGCTCCATTGAAAAGGGATGACTGAAAGGAACAAGTCAAAAAAATTTGATAACTGTGAGACTTAAGAATATAATTTATTAGTGGAAGTGGAATTTAGGAATCCTGGATGTGAACCAGTAGATAAACATAGTAGAATAGATAATGCATAATTTGAGGTGATGACATCAAATCAAAATAGAACACAAACTAGTCAAAACTTAAGCAATGTTAGGCACAAATAGTTGTTGCATAACCCTTTCCATGTTGGACAGTAGGCACTTATTTTGCTGGGTTTAGGTCTAAAACCAAATCAGCATAATCTGATAAGTTGAAAATCAACCAATCTGAGCATAAGATGACAAAAATTAATCCATGGTTCCCCTCTACAACTATTTATTTACTGTTACAATTAATCCATGGTTATTTCACAAGAGTTGACAACTCATCCAATCTTGTTTGTGCTGGAACTTTTATACTTTGTCTGATGTGCCTCATTCACTTTCTACACCCAAAGTTTGTAAAATTTCTTAGGACCCCTCATTTGCCTATTGGGCCATGGTCCTCTTTGTGTTGCCATTTAGACCCAAATCTAAAATGGGCCCATATTTGGGATGTGATACCTATTGGATATTCTTATAAAGTTAGAAGATTACTCAATTGACCCCTCAACATTGCTCACCTATTGGGTCGTAACTATCGACCAACATTGTTTATCTTAGAAGTGAATCGGGTGCTAAAACCTGATAGTTGTTTTTGTGAAGTTTTAACTTTTAAGTAATTCAAGGGGTCCGTAAAGCAATTACTATAAAGTTAAACCCTAACTTAATGTTCTTGTAATTAGCCACTTTAAACTTTCAAATAGTGAAGGGTTGTGTGATTTTTGTCCTATTTTGAGGAATATTCTCATGTTGTGCTCTGTCATAATAACTTACAACCCCTTGTCCTTCCACAGTAGCACCAATCAATGACCTTACACCACATTTGATGTTGTTCTTTCCTTACTAAGTTCACATGGTGTCTCTATATTTTATGGTACACATAGTAAAATATTTAATTTTCCCATATTTAATTACACATTGCAAAATCAGCACAACCCCTCTATTATATATTTGGTTTAATTAAAGTTTTATTTTTTCTATGAAGATGATAAGCATGCCTCTAATAACTCAACAACTCATATCAAAGAAGTTTCATTATCATAATTGGTCCACTTTATTTTTCCTCCTTTCCAGCCATTTTACAGGTCAAAATGGGATTTGAATGATGATAAGTGAAAGAAAAGGACATTTAGTGAAAAAGTTATATGGACCTTGTAGCCATGCTAAAATATTGAATTGTGCATTCACAATCGAAAAATTTATCTAACCAATTGACAATGCCAAAAAATTTACACTCTTTTTTTGGTGGTAGAGATTTTGACATCAAAAGAAACTAAAAAGTGAAACTAAAAGTGAAGCTAACATCCAAATCCCACATCTCCAAAGCTTTCTTAAAAGCTTTTTTCAGCTTGGTGAGGTTATCAAACTCTGAAACATCAGAGTCTCCCTCTTGAAAGAATATATTCCCTTCTACTAGTAAAACAAAAAACAATTCAAACTTTGTAGAGACCCAAAGTAAAATAAATTAATAAAAATAAATGTGTAAATTATGTTGAGGGGCCCAAGACTCACATGCATGCCACATGTTAAAATCTAATTGTACTACTGCTACCATTTGATTGTTGCTCATACTAATATTAGTGATTATAAACATCATATTACTCATTTTAAACAAAATCATATATTATCTTCGTGCAACTGTAAAGACTAATTCATTAAGTTGAATGAGACCACAATGAACACTAAAGTTCTCCATCAAGAGTTTTGACGTTGCTTCATTTCAAATGTTAAACTCGAACTCAGAACCTCTAATTAAGTTGAAAGAGACTCGAACAATCTCATTGGGTATACAATATTTAATCATAGTAACTATAATGAGTTTAATATGAAATAGAGTAGAGGACCACTGCATAAAACTCTAGTTTTGAATCAAATGACAGATAGAACTGCATGTGAGTATGGGGTAAGTAGCTCGAACCTCCATGCATTGAGCTCAGATCTGCTTTGTTTTCCCCTTATATATTTAATTTTCCCTTTGCATTGTTTATATGCATTTGGTTAGTGTTCCTATATCTTTTTGAATGTGTTGCATTGCATGGAGTGAAAATTAAAATCAAAAGTAGATATATATGCAACTGCTAAGGTTTGCTCAAACTGCATGGTTTTAGAAAGCCACAATATAATGTCCTAAAAAGGTCAAAAAGGGTTTTTTCATACAATGTTATTGCAATTTTTTTATCAACAAGATGTTCCACTCACTCTTAGGACATGCATACATGCTTCAAAAACTAGAAAAGAAAAAGGCAGAGATTTTTTTTTAATCATCATTTCCACATTTTCTGCTATCAAAAGGAAGCTATAAATTAAAAGATAATATAGGACAAAATAAATAAAGTTTTGTTTGACTAAGGGAAAAAAAATATTTTTAGGGGTAGGGGGTCTATTAGAAAAAAAGATGGAAAAAAGAAAAAAGCAACTAAGAAAACAAAAGTGTCTGTTTTTGAGAGAGGGATAGGACCAAAGAAGCGTGTAGTGCCCTATTTGCTTTTTTAGTTTGGGACCAAACTTGGGTAGTATATTGCATAGTCAAAATCCAAAACCAAATAATCTAATGTTAATCCCTTAAATTGAAGGTCATGGTAACCTTCTCTTCATGCTCCATGTGGCTATTGCTGAATGACTCTAGATAATGACTCTAACCAAAAAAGTTGTCCACTACATGAGCAATCAAACAAAACATTGTAAAATAAAAGTCACAGTCCAAAGTTGATTCATTGTCGTTTTTTGAGACACTTTAGATTCTAAATATTTAGATTTTCCCATTTGGTGAGCTATGCATAGTGTTAGAAAAAATGACATGAAATGAAATAATAATAATAACAATAATAATAATAATAATAATAATACAAAAGAAAAATAAAGATAACCTTAGAAACATTTGGTTGATGTCTGAAGGGGACATGTTTGGTCACATTATAAATATAATTTATACTATCGTGGACATGTCCCGAGTAATTGAATGGTTTTTATTTGTGGTGGATACTAAAGGGAAGACTTAAAAGAAATATATATATCTCAATAAATCTACATTCTTTTTTTCTAAACCCATAATTTATTGTGATATATATCTTGATGCTTTCTGAAAAGAGAGAGACACTTGGATTATATGAAACACCAAAAAGATTAATTAAGGCCTAATTGGGGGGACGTATGTGAGATGGGGAATGAATTCTAGACCACCTCTATTGTTATTATTTATGAGACTTCACACTCAATTGGGACCTCATACAGATGTGCAAAACCACTTATACTCCCACATTTTAAGATAAGTAGGAGTATTTTATTTCCACAATAACATGCACTTGAAGTAAACCTATTCGAGACGTGTCATGCCAAATACTAAATGTAGGTGTAAAACCATTATACTTTTTGTTAGACCAAATTTCTGTTAGTAGATAAATATTGTTTTAGCATGTATAAAATATTTTAAAATAAAATCGTTTAAATTTATCTATATGACATAAGTTATTTTTCTCATTATATGCCTTAAATTAATATTGAGTGCATAACTTTCAAATCATTATACTCTCCAACAAGTCGGCCCTAGTTTTTTCTCTCTAGGTTTTCTCTTCCATTTTCTTCATTGAGGGGTGGTTTTGGGTCAATTCTTGACCTGAAATCACCCCTCTTCATTTTTTTCTCTATTTCAATCTAAATAAGTGATTTTCACATGGATCTAGGTTTTTTCTTTGTGATTTCATCATCTAAGTGTGGTGGTTTGTTGTTCGTCGTCTTGTGCGGCGTTGTTTGATTTCCCGTCTTCTTGCGGTGTTCATTTGATTCATATTGAAAGATTCAATTATTCAATCAAAGATTTGAGCGTCAACGTTGTAAATCCGGAGGCCATGGATATTCCGGTCACTTTAATTTTATCATATATTTTTGTAGGCATTAAGTCGTGATATGCTATTAATTTGGATGTTGCGAGTTTGTTCGGAGATTCATCCCTTACCTTTTTAGCGGTATTGAATGATGTAATCTCTCGATTTGAATGAATGAATATCATTTTGTTTTTGTCAACAAAAAAAAAACTTTCAAATCATTATAGTATATTTTACATTAATGACGATGATTAGTAATCCGTACTTAATGAGGATAATTTTGTAAAATTGTAACTCTGTTTTAATTTATTTATAACTTTTCTCAATTCTCAATATGCGTGAAAAAGATCTAAGATGACTCTTATTTTAAAATAGATGAAGCATCTCACTTCTTTTTTGGATTTTTCATGAGCTCTTTCAATAAAGAATTATCGTATTTTTCATCAAAATTTAAACCGTGTTTTGCCACATTATAGGAGGTTAACATCTTCCGCCAAACCCTTTATTTACCCTATAAAGCACTTTGTTATAGCTCTATCATCTCTATTGAATTCAATTTGAGCCAAGCTATTGTGATATTGGAAATATCATTTATTAATGTAGCCCAAAAATTTCTTTTCTTCACTTCCTCACATATACATGGTTTGAGTGAACCTTATGTGAACAAATACATGGTTTCAGTGAACCTTATATGATACCATGTCCCATCATAACAAATAGCATTTAGAAGTTGGGCCATGCTTGGCTAGTATTATAAAGACACTGATAATAATTAAATTAATTGCTAGGATCACACTATAACAAGATGAGGATTGAGATGGATTTTTCTTATTTACAGAATGGTTCCTATACATTTTACGATGAAATTAAAGGCACTTCTTTTTGGTACACACTACACACATAATCAAAGCTTTAATGAGAAATTGCAGTGAGTGTGTTGGATGGTCCACCAAAACTCATAGCTTGGTTGATTCAGTAATACACCTCTATTTTTCATTGGATCACCTCAAACATTCTCATCGACCGTTGGTCCATTACTTGGTGATTTCATTGACTGCAAGGGGAAGATACACCCATTTTAGGTAACAAAAAATATTGATGTCGGCTTAAGTGATGGGAATTTGTATTTCTACCAATTGTCTTCATGCAAACACAATCATATTAACAATTATTGTCAATAGGTCCCTAAAAAAAAATTATTGTCAATAGGAAAAATAATTTCTCCCTAAGTTCATTATTCTCCTATAGTATTTCTACCTATTTTTTCTGTTTTTTCTTTTATCATATTTTGGTTCTGAAGAAAGATCTAGGACAGCAGGGCTAACAAGTACAATCAAATAGGTGCTCCACACTATGGGGGGATGTTGTCCTTTTGTTTAACCTTATCATACATGTTCTCTCAATAACATGTAAATTCTGAATTTTTAAATTGAAATACCCAATTATTGGTAATTTAACTTTTTTGAAACATATTGACCATTTAATTCTCCCTTCAAAACTTGTTTATATATGAAAATATTTTATGTAAATTCAATGCAAGTTTTAACCAGCAGGACTTGAAGATTAATGTTGTAACAACCCAATCGTGCACTTGTGAGTGTCTATTTAAAGCCAAAACAAATCTTTATATGGACTAATCCACCAAAATTGGCACCAGGGTGAATCGAACTCCTAAGGAGAGCACAATCCTAGGTCTCAAACCAACACTACCATACCAACCCAAGTGGATTAACTTTAATATATATTTTAAATAGTTTTTTAAAAAAAATTATATTTTGTGTTGATTTTAAATATTTATATTTAAGCCTATTTTAGGAAATATTTATATTTAAACCTTATCATCCTAATGAAATCTGAGTGTTTAGGAAACATATTTCTGGGCGAAATGTGTTTAGAAATCTTTGATAACAAGTATCTTAAAAAGAAGTATAAAGGTAGTAATATACATGATATACTAGTAATTCATCCAGAATTACTCAAAAAATTCTATAAAAATATATAGTTAATACAGTAATTTGATAGAGAAGGAAGGGCCGAAGTCTGTTTAGAAAACATTATTTTTGGTGATAAAATGTGTTTAGAAAACATTAATAATAAACATCTGAAAAAGTACTACTATAAGGTAGTAATATACAGGATGTACTAATAATTTGTTCATAACTACTCAAAATATTCTATACAAATATATAGTTAATACAGTAATTTGATCGAAAAGGAAGAGTTGAGGTGTGTTTAGAAAATAATTTTTTTTTGTTGATCAAATGTGTGTAGAAAACATGTTTGGTGATCAAATGTGTTTAGAAAACATTAATAACACGTATCTGAACAAGGATAAGGGACCTTCTTTTCTAGATGGCCCTTTCTTTTTATTGTTGCTTTTTTCTAGTAGTACCAAAAAAATAGATAAGGGACAGAGAAAATAAAAAGGGAAAAGAAGATAAAAGAATTAATTATACTCCCTACGCTAAAAATAATCGTTGAAGTAATAAATTTATCTAAAATATTTATGGCTAATGACTATTATTAAATTATATATAATTTTTTGTATAAATTCTTCTTTTGACCATATGTGTATTATTCACATAATCTACCCGTTTTTGAGATTTTAGTGGCTTAGAATAAACCTTTAATTTGGATCATAATTAATAAATATATAAAACTCTGAAAGTATGAAAATAATTTGCTTCATGATAGTTTTTATCACGTTAAAAAATAATTCAATAAAAATATCAAGTTTCGTAAAAAAAAATTGAAATTTTTATTTGATATCACAATGTTTATACAAACCAATTTCTACGAGCATTTCTAGATACGAAGTCACTAATAATTGCAATACTTTTAATTTAGAAAAAAGATCATCTGCACTAACATCTGACACCTCCCTTTTCGCTTATTCTAGGCTCAAATTTAGACTTAATTTTTAGGCCTAACATGGTCTCCCTCTTCGCCTTGCCTCATACACGACCCTGCTACTTTATTTATATACATTTTTTTTACTATATAAGGACAAATGTTAATATATATTCGTTCAATTTGTCTAAATGAACATTTTCAAAATATCATTCTTTTATAATCTTTTGCAAATAGATAATTAAAAACATTAATTGTCAAAATTACTTGGTGTAATTGGTTTGAGATCTTGGAGTATGCTTATCTCACAAGTCTCGTGTTCGATTTACCCCAATGCTAATTTGATGGATTAGTTCATACCAAATTTTGCCCTGATTTTAAATCGGTCCCCAGTAAATGGTTAATGAAATTGGACTCATTGAATTAGTCAGTCTTTAAGCTTGATATCCAGTTATTTTTTTAAAATATGTGAAAGTCAAATTTTGATACTTATTTTAGGACGAAGAGAGTATTAACAAGTGATATATATATATATATATATATTTTAAAGTAATACATGCATCTAAAAATTTATAGATAATTTTATATTTAAAGACAAATAATTTTTTAATAAGACTTTTATAGTTGTTCACGAGTCCTAACTCAACTAACAAAATTATTAGGTTAGACATTGTAACTAAGGCTCAACCCCGACTTCTCCAATTTTTTTGGAAGGGCCCGACTTCTCCGATTATGTGTGTCACTTTAAAATGACAGTCATTTAATCTATTTAAAAAAAGCCGAGTCTTGTTAACGAGTGTCCTATAAACACTCTTTAAGGGCACTCGTTAACATTTCCCAAAAAAGTTTTATAACCATGGACGAAGAGATAAATTGAACAAAGGAATGAAATATCGATGCAACACCAACAAATGTTAACATGCTATGTTATTTTCCAATCATCAAACCCTAATCAAACTCCAAGATGATCGAACTCTTAACTCATCAATCGAACTATCTACGCACGACGATCCGAACTATTTAGTGACTTGTACCTCTCTTGGTTTTAGTGACAAAAAACCATTCAAATTATTCATTCAAGAAAAATAAAAAACATAAACTTTGACCCCTCTCTCTCTCCTCTCTCTGCCTAATAGTCC
>Ga0315914_1005845_pt1 | contig 17728 bp, 11 predicted proteins | sample MpolenodulesMG_FD_203920 | JGI IMG/M metagenome (GOLD analysis project Ga0315914, IMG submission 203920) | Medicago polymorpha root nodule microbial communities from Los Angeles, California, United States - elongated nodules | ecosystem: Host-associated > Plants > Roots > Nodule | place: USA...
AATTGTATGTAGGACTATATATATATATATATATATATATATATATATATTAGTACATAAATTAATATTTATTTGAAAATAAAATAATTAAATTGTTGTTATTGTGCAATAGATGTGAATGAAATATTTTTTATAGAATCAAAGTTAACTTTTATAGAACCATCATGTGCGCATATTATTTTGTTTAGTATCACTACCACTGTGACGTTCCTTGTATATAATTTGATTTATGTATGAGCTTAAAATAAAGTACAATGTTAATTTGTTATACTCAAGTGTTTATAGACAAATTTATTTTAAAAACATAGACATGTATTTGTTAAAATAAAAAGTTAACTTTTGTAAACTTATGGTTTTATTCAAAATTTTGTTTATAACAAATTCTTAGTTTTATTATAATATGATATTTTATTTTGAAACCTATTGATTACTGTAATAAAAAAGAAAAACAACACATATTGCATACATTTTAATATGAATTTTTTCAAATTGTCAGATTGTATTAAAATTAAGTAGGATATGTCAATATCTAGGAAAAATTTGATATAGAATCTTTATCTTTATACAGATGCAAATGTTCTCTATCATAACTTTTTTTTCTTTTCAGATTTATTAAAATATAACTTCAATTTCTTTTGATCTATCTCATCGTGTACTATGTTGCAAAAGTGTGAAATATCAAGTATTCTCGTCCTTCTCTTTAATAAAGCATGCACATGTATGTTGATTGACATAGAACAATGTTGTTCTTGGTTTAATTAATTTATTATAAAACTGAAAAATGTAATTTTTTTTAGCAAACAAAAGATACAATACGTTAAATTATTTATGAATACTCAACTAACATGTATATGATTTATCATTAATTTAATAAATTTATGAATACTCAATTAACATTTACCAAAGTAGACCAATATTCGTTTTATTTTTTTGTCTAACTGACCATTAATTTTGTGAAACAATACCTTTATATCCAACAGTGACGTATGCATTTCAAATTATTCAAATAACAATGGTCTTCATCTTGTGGCAAACAAATGGACATCTTATTTCGTTGCCATTAAATAAACATTGCAACCTTTCAAACCATCCAAACAAAAAGGGAAGAAGCATGAACAAGTTTAAAATCATTCATTCACATGTAACTTTTTTAATAGTAAGATGACTACAATTATATGAAGGTTATATCCTTCATTTTTATATCATTTACCTTTTACAAAAAATATTATTAGTGCTCATTTGAAAATAAATTTACTGTTAGAAATTACTAATCTTTTTTGTGAAATTAAAAATTATTTACTTTTAAGGATATTGATGTAAGATTTTTACATGTCATAAAACTATTTACACGTAAGTATAATAGGATCGTTCCCGCAGGGAGTTGCGTATATCTTAAGCATTTTAACGTCATTTATCGTGTTAAGTGTTTGAGTATAAATTGTTTGTTTGTGTAAAACTATTTTAACTATTTGACATAAAAGTAAAACGAGTAGAGTTAGGGTTTTCGCTTGGGGTTAGAGACATCAACCAAACGTAACACGTGCAATCTCTCGATCAAATAACGGATTCTAGCTTTTTAAACGATATTATCACAATCACTCGACAATATCATTCGTGTCCAAATGATATCGTTATTTCTAAGGGATCATTTAGATGTCAATTTCCCAAACATTTAAACAATCACAAAGTCGATAGGATTGTTTAATCGACGATTTCCCAACCTATTAAACAACCTAAAAGCATTAAGTTCTAAATTAAAAGTGATTATCAAATATTAACATCTATGTCTAGAATGAAAACTTAAGATAGATTGTTATTCTATTTCTTAGATCCAAAAGTATTTGTCAATATCATTTTGAATCTCAATAAAGCATTAAATACAAGAATAACAACAATATTGAATAAATAAGGTAGAATCATATATTAAATAATCAAGAGTTTACATAATAGCATGTTTGAATACCTCAAAACCCACAAGGGTAGATGTAACTACATATGTCTATGATAACTTTGCAAAGGATGAAGAAAAGATGCAGATTCCATGCCTAGACTAATGATGTCTCAACAAATCTTGGGTTGAATCTACTCTTAACTACCTTGCTTTGTGTTTCTCTCTAGAAATGCCCTAGTCTCTCTCTAAAAACCAGAAAAATGTAATAGAAAATGTAATGCAATGACTGGAAAGAGAGAAGAAAACTATTTCTATGGGTCACTTCAACGAAATGTATAAAATCTGCCTCTGCACCAATGAAGTTGCTCCACGTGTCCCTTATCCACTTGAATTTTCTGAAGTTTGCTGATGACTTCGCTGATGGCGAAATCTTTCTGATGCAACTAAGCTAATGGCAAAATATTCGCTAATAGCGAAGTTTGGCCTTCTGCTTCTGAACGTCACTGATAACTTCACTGATGGCGAAACCTCACTGGAACTTTGCCAACATTTCGCTAATGGTGAAAATCTCGCTAATGGCGAAATCTTGTGAACTTGGTACAATTTTATCCTTGCTTGCATTTTCCTGCACAAAAAGGGTTGAGTAGGGCATGTAAAGCATAAATGACATTAATGCACATAATTGAAACTTTTCCATCAATAACTTGTAAAACAAATCACCAAAATGCCTAAACTAACACATGAATTAGATCACTTTTTAGCACTTATCAGATATACAATTAGACATACATTACTATGAATGGATAAGTTTGTAATTTTCAAAAGTATACAAAAACACGTATTGTTCAAGCAGCACATCTTCAATCCTGACCTTTGAATTTTTATATATTAAATCGATGGTAACGTTGTTATTTTCGGACATACAAAAAGATTGTCTTATGCATGCTAAACATTACAATACAAGATAACCTGAACAACCTGAACAAAATGAACATTATATGAAAGACTTTGTCACAACCTGATTTAAAACAAGAACAATTAGAATGATTTACATCTTGAAAGAAGTACTCAACACATAAAGAACAAAATTACAAGTCATATGCATATAAGGAAAACCTATTAAATTTTCGGTAGATTGTAGAAATTATATAAATCAAACATAGCATTAATAAATAACTGTTAGCATAATCTAACTACACTAAATGGTCGATGGTCATCTAAACTTCATTGTTATCCTCATCACCACAACAACGTCAAAATTTACTTTTAACACTATAACCCACTCTTCAGAGAAATTGAAGTAGAGAAGATGTGTTAATCGAAGTAGATCTCGAGTTTTGTTGCAATTGGATAAATAATTAGGGTTTGAAGCAGAGAAGATGTTCGAAGCAGATCTTGAGATATTATTGGATTGTAGGGTTGTTATTCCTTTTTGGGCCTAACTTAAAGTGGAAAAGTTAGACGTTTGCTCTTAAGACGTCAAAGAGTACTATCACATACTTAAAAGTGACATTCAATACCCTCAACTGCAGTGGTAGTTAACTATCATTGGAGATATTTAAGTCGTCTTCAAGTGAGTGATAGCAAATCTTTTACCGTAAACAAGAATATTAAAAAAGTTATTGGACCTAACTTTATTGGGGAAAGTTAAAGACCTGTTTTTTTTCCAGAAAATTGCTCTTCTCCCATAAAAAACTTGCTCACTCCCTTACAAACTGACAAAAATACTCACAGCGTGACTTAAGTCACGCAGGTGTTAAACGCAACGTGACTTAACTCGTGTAGGTTATAATCCAATGTGAGTTAAGACACGTTGTGCCTGTGTCCACTACCAGAACATCAGAAACACATTTTTCTTTAATTTCCTTCATTTATTCACATTCATTACGCCGCGTTAACAACCTGCGTGAGTTAATTCACGCTGAAAGTACCGAGGGTGACTTAACTCATGCAAGAGTACTTTCGTCCATTCAGTTGGGAGTGAATGTTTTTTTTTATGGAGAAGAGCAATTTTTTGTTTTTAATTAGGAAAATAAGTGTTTTTGCATTAATGACATATTCGTAATATTTTACAGCTTTAGAGACCAAACAAAACTCAATTTCGTTCCCTAAAAAAAATAAAATAAAACTCAATTTCGTTGACCATTTTCTCAACGTGGTCAACACCATCTTCTCTCAACGTAGGGGTGTGCAAAAATATGGTTAACTGAACCATATCACTAAACTAAACCACAAAAAAACTGAACCATATTAAATGGTTAATAAACTGAACCACAAATTTAAACCAATTCAGTTAACCAAACTTAAGTTTAAAATCGGTTTTAACTTGTTTTTAATTCTTTATTATTTTCTTTTACAAATGTTTAAAAAAATATAATTTCAAGAAAAATTACAAATTTATATATATAAAAATAAATAATACTCACATAAATCATAAAATAATTGCTAAGTGCCGGCCGCCACCTCACCATACCGAACCGCCACCAGCCACCATTGACCACCACAATCTCACCGGAGCACCGTCGTAAGGTCCTTGGAGAGCCGCCTCAAACCGCCGCGAAATCATCAGAGGTCCGCCGTTCGCGTCGCGAGAGCTCAGTCGTGAACCACCGACGGCGATCACTTAGCCACCACCTATCACCCTCTCTTTTATAAATATTATATTATTCATTTTATTTATTTATATATTAAATTATTTAATTAAAAATTAATATAAAAATCTGAAGGAAAAAATTATGATATGTAAAAATCACTTAGTAAAAAAAACTCAAAAGAACTTGCTTTAATAAAAAATACACTTCAAAAATATTAAATTGGTTTCCAACCAGTTTATGATCCATGAACAATCCTATCTCAACGGCTCTGGCGATTCTGCCAAGAACCAAAACGCATAAACTCTAGATTCTTCGATTGTTAGGTTTGTCATTCTTCATTTCTTAGGTCGATTTTCTTCTTTTTGATCTCAATAAAATTCAGCTTAGAATTTTGATTTATAATTTTAGATATGGTAGAATTTGAAGTTGTCTCCGTAATCTATGCTAAGTGGAACCCATGCCTACTTGAGTATGTTTATGTTATTATGCATCTGGTGTGTGTTCATAACTAGTTTCATATTGTTTTGTTGAGTATGTTAGCATTGCAGCATGATCGGGTTCGGGTTCAGCATGATCTAGCTTATAAGTAATGTGTTAAACTAATTTGATGTGATTGATTGTTACTTAACAGTCTGTAAGGAATTGAAAGAGTATGAAGAACACTAGCCATCGTCCACATTTTGCTGTTCCTGCCTCCTCATCGGTCGCGGCTGCCTCCTCCTCAGTCGGGCCTACTTTTGTTGGTACACCTGCCGCTGCTGCACTGCACAGGTAACATACCTCAATTTGGTAAAGTTGCTCACATAGACATTGTATTCTTACGCTCTCTTCAAAGTCAAAACCCTAGAAGTACTCTAATGCATGCCAATAAATTCCAGAGCTTGTACAACAACTGGTTCACTAGTGACACCTGATAATTGCTTTGACTAAGACAAAATTTTAATCAGGTTAGTGACAATGAATATCAAATGTTGGGCTGTTCCTATTTAAACCAATGCATTCACTCTCTCTTCCGTTATTAAAGTTCGATGTTTTCATGTTATGTATGGTTGGAATCGTGCGGTTGAGGATGCACGACAGATGTTTGATGAAATGTCTGGGAAAGATGATGTGTTTTGTTGGACGGTTTTGATGAAATGTCATGAAAACATTCTAGGATTGTATTTGATAGCTTCAGTGATGAGAAGAATAATTTGTCTTCCTGGTGTCTATACTATTGTCACAATAAAGAGTATCAAAATGTGCTTGATCTTGTTAAGGAAAGGGGGATTAAGGATTTTTACACGTTTGGTGTTGGCCGCGGTGAATCATGCGGAAGGAGGTATATGCGAGGAAAGGTGGTTGGAAAGATAGTCTGCATTGGTTGATTTGTATGCTAAATGTGGTACTTTTGGGTTTGCACGTACGGTGTTTGAGCATATGGAGTTCCATCACTTTTGCTGCAGGTTTGGTTGATGAAGGGAGAAGGTTTTTTGCTTTGATGCGATTAAGCCTGTCGTGGGTGGAACATTATAATTGCATCATTGATCTTCTAGGAGCTTGTACTAAGTGTTCCGACTATATAACTGCCGAACACATCACAAAGAAGATGATTGAATTGGAGCCTAACTTCCATTTGAGTTATGTTCTGCTTGGTAACATTTATTCGTGAACAAATATTCATGAACATGTCTTGTTTGGATCTTATTTTAGAAAATCTTTTACTCTGACACAATAACATTATTGTGGCCTCGTCGTTAATGTGAAATAGATCAAGAGAATTGGCAGCCAAGACTATGTCTCATTGACAAATTCATATATTTGAATTATAGAGTCTGGTAAATGGAAAGAGTCCATTTCCATACACAATATAAAGTTAGCCAAAATGTTACACAATCAGGTATGTATAGTTATGATATCTATTTGAATATGTATGTGTGTGTGTGTGAAAAAATTTATTCAACTTTGACTGCAAATAGTGTATGAACGTAATGTCGATCATCAAGCCATGTTAGAGACCCAAAATTGTATCCACCGCGAGCTTTGTTTCCTGAGAATGAGACTTTATAGGTAATTCTTTGAACACTCTCTGAAAACACAAGTTTGTTGGGGATGACCTTAACAACCAATCCTTCAGGTGCATGCACCTTTGCAACATATGTGGCATTAAATGTTCCCACATTAGTAACTGTTCTTGTGATCATTTTTGCATTCTGATTCCTTTTTAGTGTTCCTATAGAGATTGATGGGTAGTTGATGTTTGATATAAGGTCTGGAGAGGTCCTTGGGCAAGTGACATTGGTCTTAGACACGGACCTTATGATTTTATTTGAATAGCCGTAATAACAAAGGAATCTGATGTAGTCTTCTAGATTTGTTTCAAAGACTAATCCAGGGTTGAGAGCTTTGAGTGGATTAATTTCTCCAACTCCCATTTCATGTGGGTTGGCAAAGTAATTTGAGCTATTGGTCACTGGCTTCCTCATGTTATTGTAGGCTGTAGCTGAAGAATGACACAACAACAAAACAATATAAGTATATGAAACATTGACACAGACACGAACATCTGGCACGACACTGACATGTTGACATCAATAATAATTTGAGAAAATAGAAGTGACTGAATGTAAACATGTGTCAGTGCCTGAAAATGACATGCGTGGGACATCATGCACGCTTTCAATCTGAGATATTGGTGCTACATTAGTTAGAAGATTAGAAAAAAGGTATTGGTCTAGTAATACCTGTTGTCATTAATGCTGATTTGATCATGGAAGGGGTCCATCTTCCATGCACTGATTTGATGAATGCTGCAGCTCCAGTCACATGTGGGCAAGCCATAGATGTACCAGATTTTATGCCAAATAAGGATGCCTTTTTCCCAATTGGAACACTTCCTGGCTCATCACTATTGGGAATCATGGCAGCCAAAATGGCAACTCCTGGAGCCATGACATCAGGCTTGACAATAGATTAGCGAAAATAGTTAGTTCACTGTTCTCAAGATGCTTATGTAGTTCTTGATACATGGATAATAAATGAAATGCATGTTGGAACACATAGTATAAAGTTACCTTGAGAATGTTTTCTGTTAGGCTTGAAGGGCCTCTAGATGAGAATGATGCAACAATTGGTGCAGGCCTGTATCTAGGAACTTCTATTGTTGGAAGAATTGTTGCAGTTGGTTTCCTGTAACAGAAAAATGGCAGGCTGAGCATATAGCTAGTATATATTTTTTCTACTTTTTCCAACCAAGTCAAACATAAAAAATATTACTTTTCATAAATTAATTTATTTTATTATGATTTTTCTTCAAATATAACCGCTTAGATAGCCACTATGAAATAAAATGGCATTTAGCATTCAAATAGTTTAAATTATAGTGTTTGGCTCTTTGTAACTACAGATCTGGATTCCCCACATTTGAAAAAAGACGAAGTTACATGCATTAACAAATGTATCAGTCATTAACTGGGGAATCCATGTCCGCGCAACTCCATTCCGACTGCATTTGTCCACAATTTTGTGTCATTTTAATAACCACAGCGTAATTGTTTCTGCAATTGCGACTGCAACCTAAATATTGTCAATGCATTTTACATTTACTGTCATCGTTAGACTAATTTCATACTTGGTAGAGTTTATGTACTGAAAGATTTGATGCCCTTCAAGATTTCCAATCTCTGTGAAGGGAAATGCACCTGCATCAAAGGAAACATCTCTGTTGTTCTCGCTGACGAATATCATCCCCATGGCCCTTGCATCTTGTAACACTAGCTTCTTGATTTTCCTTGAAATATTCGGATCATCGTCAACACAGACAACTATTCTGCCTGCTATTTTGTTATAATCTAGTGATCCTGGATAACAGTTCCTGCAGTTCATAGAACACTTAGTATACTTTTCTTATGTTGGGATTTTCAATGCCCAACAGTTGTTAACTAGTATCAGAACTCCTTATATATGTGTATAATCATAACATACTGTGTTGCTTAATACACATACTAGTAGTATCAAAACTATTAAATTTTACTGAATCTCATTTGAATTGGCCTAGTGAAACTCCATACCAAGAGAAGATGATCAATAATAAGGTACCTAGCTTCTGATGTTGGCGCGAATTCAGCAGCAACTTCCTCTCCAAAGACAAGAGAGTGCATCGTTGAGCGTGTAAGGTTTGAGAAGTTAATGCCAGCACCCTGACAACACAAACACAGAGAAAATTGATTCTCTTTTTAAAACATTAAAAAGATACCACAGTTAGCTATGTAGCAACAATACGTCAGACACAGACGTTTGAGACGCCGGACTAAGACATTATTTTCTTAAATTATCGTATCGACATGTCCATGTCATTGTCGTGTCTAGTGTCTATGCTTCATAGGTAGTTAGGTCTGCGATATTTCTTTTGGCTTGGAAGCACTTGAGATCAAGAAACTTACTTGGAAACTTTTTCCATTTCCAAGGACAATAGTTGACTGAAAGTTCCTATCAATATTAGAAGCTGCAACTGTAAATATCCATGGTGCTGTGTTAACAACTGAGTAAGGATCAGGACCATCATTCCCAGCTGAACACACAACCATGACCCCCCTTTGTTCTGCATGAAATGCTCCAATGGCTATTGGATCATTCAAATAATCTGATTGCATTAGTGAGCTAAGTCCAATGGAGATTGAGATTATATCTACTCCATCCTTGATAGCATCATCCATAGCCTTTAGTATGGTGGAACCTGAACAACCTTCTTCTGAACATGTTTTATAGGCAGCAATCCTAGTTGAAGGTGAGCCACCTCTTGCCGTTCCTTTTGCTAAACCATAATAATTAGCATTGTTAACAATGACACCAGCTGCTGTTGATGCAGTGTGAGTTCCGTGTCCAACAGAATCTCTTGGTGAACCTTTGGCTCCTCCAATATGAGTCTTGTTGCTACCAAATGTATCTTGTGTATTATAGTATCTTGCGCCTATCAATTTCCTGTATTTATTTTTTAAGAGAATTCAAATGTAGCATATAATCTGTACTTTATGATGAATATATTTTATTTGACATTTCCAATCTTTGAATTTTTTTCATTCTTACAACATTTGTAAGAAAACAGATAATCACCTGTTGCAATTAGATTTCTTGAAATCATGACCCTCCATGCAAACTCCTTTCCATCTTGAAGGAATCTTTCCTATACCCTCATCTCTGAAACTTGGTGACTCTGGCCATACCCCTTGGTGCAGAACAGAGATAGGTATTATATAATTGAATAATATTAAAAAAAATTGTTCACACTTCACAATATGTAACAGGCAAAATCAAGTAAGGTTTTGTTGATCATATTTTATACTATGAAAAATTCAGGATGATTTTACAAAGTTAGAAGAACACTGCTACAGCTGAATACATATTTACACTTAGACTCTAATTTTGTCACATATTCTATTTGTGAGCAGATGTGGTGTACACGCATGACATCAGATGCCTAACAAGCTTTATCAATTTTAGGACTTTTTGTTGATTTTACCATTAACTTTGTTTTTCCCTTTCATTAACTTCTTAACCTGCACCCCTTGCCCAGTATCACTTATTTTGTATTTCTATCTAAGCAATGAGATGGGAGTAACATGATGGACTAGAAGTTATGGTGGAAGTAGTGTAAGATAGGAAGAGTGTGATGGATTGAGAATGTTAAAATGGCCACATAATTGCATCTTTGGTGGTATAAGTAGCTGAAGGACAAAAGCCAGAAAAGTATCTTGAAATTTTCCTTTATTGTTTCAACCCAATAGTTATTTCATAAGTTTAATAAATGGCATAAAAAAAAAAAAGAATTACTACATTTTCACACATCAATTGCATGCTACTCAATAATCACTACTACTAGATTTATACTCCACTTAATTATTTATAGTATAGTATCACATCCTTTTGCCACCTATATTTTTATAAACTTCACTTCTTTCATTATTCTTTTTGGGTACAATATTCACTATATTATTCATTCATAGTATAGTACTATTCGTTAAAATGTGGAAATGAAAAGGAAGGACAAGAGACAATGATGGAATTTACATGCACCTCAACCTTTTCTTTAATTATTTTAACTTTCCAAACTCATCATATCATCACTACAGAAACACCTAATTTAAGAAGCCAGCCTCGGATCATGTATCATATTTTTAAAATTAAAGAAATACTCACTTCTTTTAATGAATAAAAATATCCTTACTTCTCACACCAGGGGAACCAATGTGATGTAATATGCCAAGATAAGCTTGTAAATGATTCAATCGGCATAAAGTGCTATGGAAGTCGAGTAGTTACTAGTTATGGTATTTGTTTTCTCTTAAAATGAAAAATCATGTGGGTGGCAATCATAACAGCTAGTTGTGGCCCACATTGCCACAATGAATTTCCATTTACACTATAGCTAGAGATGAGAAATTGTTCTCCAGATCTCTCATTTTTACTAAAAAGTCCTTTGGCTTATCGAAACATATCTTTCGATTGGTAACATAAAATATGTTTCGATCGGATTTTTTTCCCATCGAAAATTCTCTTTCGATCAACTTTTTCCAAAGAGTTAAATAACATGAGACCATAGAACATCAGTAGAGATGATGAAATGACATTGACGCTGCAACCGTCAATAGGGAGTGAACAGTAGTGAGTTTCCGAAAAAGGTGTGGTATGTATGTTATGACAAATCTATTTATTTCACATGATAACGCTATTTGTTTTGGGTCACCCTATATGTATTGTATATATATCATGCTACTATCACTATGGCATGGTAGTATGCAACCATTTAAGTTTTTGTTATTACTAATTAAAAAACTGTGTTTTGCTAAATCATGTGTTGTTATATTGTAACAAAAAAAATAAATTATGTGTTATATCTAATTTACTTATTTAAAGTGTGACACTCACTAGCAGCACAGAGCACTTGCTCTTAGATTAGTACAATTTTATGAAAATTGTGCAGTTATACATTTATATTGCACTTGTTAACATCACCCAATAAATATTTATATTTTGTTTATGACTTACCGGTGTCAATGAGAGCAATGATTATATCATTTGATGAATGTTGGTGAGTGATGGCATCGGTAGGAGGCTTCATTCCCAAATCTGAATCTAAGAAATCCCAAGACCTCGTTGTATGTAATTCAAGTATTGGATCTGGGAACACTGACACCACACCATCGTGGCCTGTTTACCAATCGCAAACTATTAGTTACCTCAAAAGGAGACAATAACATCACTTTCATCAAATTAATATAACTGTCCATGGATAAGGGTAAATGTTCCATAAAAAAATTTCTTCACTACAATCTCAATCACTTATTTATCTCTATCTTATCTCATATGGTGAAAGTAATTAATTTAGGAGGAATTAAACATTGGAAATATTTACTGGAATCTTTCCATTGTAATTTCCATGGAGAGAATAATCTTAACCCATGGCTTGGATATATACATGTCACTTGTGTAGTTTTTTTTTTTTTTTTAAGTAAAGTCCCTTGAGTAATTGTTTTTTAGAGGCTTGAGTAATTGTTGTACACGATATACTTTAAGATATATGTGAATATTGTTGACGTGGTAGAAGAGAGATAAAAAGAAAATAAGACGTTGAATATGTGTATTTAGAGGTGTTTAATTATAAAAGTTATATTAGAAATGTTAATAACATGTTTTGTTGAGTTTAACTTAGTCGGTAGGACATTGCATAATATATGCAAGGGCAACGTTCAAAATTCGAACACCTCCTTTATTCACTTCATTTTATGATATGAATTTCTAACCACTAAACTATTTAGAAAAAAAAATACAAATAAGTTTTTTTTATTGTCTAAAAAATACAGATTTTTTTGGATAATAATATTGTTAGTGATACTGATGGGCATATATAGTACAATTCTTTAGAGGGGATTCAGACAAATAATATACACTATTCTATTGATTGAAATTTATATCATGTGCTGTGATTAAATTTTTGCGAGTTCCATATGATAGAAAGGGATCAAATTTTAAAACAATGAGATGTGCATGAATTTCAACCACTTAGAAAATCTATTGAAAAGAATGTTTTTCGTCAAACAAAGTAGATATACCAATCCCCATGAGCTTAGTAGAGATATTGCATATTGGGTCGGGTTTGAACCTCAAACACCACACTTTCCTACATTTAAATGTGTGAACTCTAACCACTGAGTTGCTTGACTACAAAAAGTAAATATACTATGTTTAAATTTTATTTCTTCTCATATTTGATATCGAAGTAGTACATAACATTACATGTAAAGTAAAATCTAATTACTCACAATTAAGGTGTAAATATTTCTTTAATATGATTAATGATTAAACGGTTTGAACCCGGGTGTTGCCATTTAATAGTGCGTGCTATTTATTTGTCGTTTTGTCTAAGTTAAAAAAATGATTTAATATATATAATATACATATGTACTGTCATTATAAAACAATATTATCTTGTTAAAACCATAATTATCATTAAATATTTCACATTTTTGTTGATTAAAAAAAAGTGCACCCGATTGTTGTATTTATTTTTTAACAAATGATGTTGATTGCTTGTCCTTTACATCTTTGTGAACATAATTAAGGTTGGTAGATAAAGTTTTTTTGTGCAAAATAATATAGACAATATAGACATAATAATTCACTTTCAATCTCTTTATTAACTACTAATCTGGACAGACTTTGCTTCAAGCAAAGAATCAATATAATTAAAGTAACACTCTATTGTCTTTGATATGTGTTTATATAAAAAAATCTCACATTATTTGAAAATGACGTGGTTTATAAACAACGATCACACCTCTTTTACATAAGACAAAATTATGAGGGCCGTCACAAGATCAAAAATAGACAATAATTCAGACAGCGATTCAAAAATGCAGTGTTGTCGATTTAAGGTCGAACATCAGTGCATCAAATAGAGGTTGAATCTATAACACACTCGAGGACTGACAAACCCTTTGGTCCCCGACTAAGGGGCTTCGTACTATTCCGATACATAAAGTTTCACATTGTTAAATAATGTGGTAGGGTAGTTTATAAAAAGACATCCACACTCTTCAATTCAACAAACGTCTTTTACAAAGAATAAAACGGTGAAGCTCAAATAAGTCGCAAAATGGACAATATCTAAAAAAACACAATGGTGTGGAGTTGAATTCTTAACATTATCAAAACTAAACATTGACTATCACAATTCTTAATATAAGAGAGTGTTATTATAAATAAATAAAGCAGCAATTGTTATTTTGAATGTGTTAAATAAAACAGCAATATAGGTGGCGACCCACAAATTAAACCTTTGATAGAGCAAAAGCAAAATGACAATATTGCCTTCTCAGCAAAACAGTACAGTAGGAAAAGTCAAAGAAACATGGAAGTTAGGAATTATCAAAAAGAGACAAAATGGAAATAGAAACTATGGTAGAGAAGATCAAATACCAGACAATGCAGAAGCTTCACTCTGTGTAAGCATGGCAGAAAATCCACTAAAGGCATGCTTGTAATGGTGAATAAGTTTTATCCTCTCACTTTCTTCACTGAAAATAAAGACCATTTTCATTTCATAAGTTCAATTTATTTAAATATTGATTATGATTTATAGATAAAAATTATTAATAGTATATAATATATAAAAAAAAATGAAGACATTGATGATGTATACCAACCTTGGAATGATTGAGGATAGTAACTCAATATGAACTGATTCTGGTATTTGGCCATCTACACCATTAATGTTGTTTCCCATATAAACAACATAAGGCTACATAAAATTAATAAGAGAAACTATAATTTGGTCACTCTATCATATAACAAAATAAAATGGTAAGACAGAAAGTGTAATATGTACCTTAGTAATTTGATCTGCAATTGTTGTGTTGAAAATAAGAAGAGAAGCTAAAAGGAGGAGAAGAAGAAATTGGAGAAGGTTCTCCATTGAAGATGAGGTGTGAATTGTTGCTAGTGAAGAGAATTTCTCATGAAAATTTTCATTTTATAGGCTACTAGGGGTGTGTGTGTGTATTTTTCTTTAGCTTGCTCCTTTGTATGAGTGTATGATTGTATTTACTACTGCTACTATTTTATTATTATTCTCTCTGGCATTAATCATTTCTAGTAACTGATACTGCTTCTAGAAAAAGGTTACTCATTATTGATTTTTTTGGACACTTTTACTCAGTATTGCTTGTCAAAATTAATAGAAAACACTAGAGAGAAAAAGGAAGAAAGAGTAGAAATACAATGAGAGTATAAGAGAAAAATTTATCCAAAATTTATTCAAAAATTGCAGTAAAAATATCATTTCTCTTAAATCAATGCAATAAAATTAGGTATAATACACAATTTGCATATTATGACATCACTGGCATGGTATATTATACCTGTGTTGAGTGTAATTATTTGTCTGTTTTATATTACCATTTTTAGAAAGAGAAAAAAGCTCATCAAACAATGAAAATAGTTGAGAACACTTTAGGTAATTTTATTCGGTTACTCTTAACCCAAAACTGTTGCATCAGTCAATTTTTTTTTCCCAATAAAATTGCATAGGTCAAAATTTTTCCTTACATAGAAAAAAAACAAATTAGTAATAATTTTGAAGTAGTCACCTAAAATGGATCAAATCGTGTTGAAATGTGTGTATTAAAGAGTGTGATCCTTCGATCGAGAAAAAAAGAGTGTGATTCTAGCGTTATTCTTAATATTGCTTTGTAAGTTTTTTACCTATTACTCCTCCGTTCCTATATATAAGCACCCTTTTATTAGAGGCAAAGGGTGCTTATATACAGGGACGGAAGTAGTATTTCATATTAAACTTTTTATGTCTTTGTTTAATACATTATTCTAAATCAAAGTGTCCTCGTGAGCTTAACTCAGTTAGTATGGACAATGCATAAAATATGCAAGGTTCGAGGTTTGAATCCCGACCACCACAAAAAAAAATAAAAATCAAAGTATCACCGTAACCAAGAAAATCAAAGTATCATCAGATGCAAATGCAAATATTAATTCTATGAAATAATTGATATCTATTCTCAAAAAACATTTTTCATACACTAATTCGAATTAAACCCTTCATCAAATGTTTAATAGACCCAACTATATCACATTATGTTACACCATGTTAGTACATTTGTGCGTACTATAGTGAATAAGTTTTTTTGTTTTTTTTTGGGATTACATAGTGAATAAGTTTTAATTGTCGATTACTTACCCGAATTCTTGTGAAAAAGAAAAGAAAAGTGGGATTCTAGTTACCTGTGTTGATGCTCTCTCTTTAATAAGATGGTATGAGTGAAATAAACTAAAGCAGATCATATGCTTGAAATGCAAGTAAATTAGCCTCTTTTTGTGCAAAAGAACTAAGAAAGAATTGTTGCATACTTCCATAGCCATGTGTAATTTTCTCATTTGATTCTTTCCATTCCCTTTCTCTCATTCCCATTAATTTCTTCACCTTCAAGCATTTTCTGTTCTATTAGGCTATGTGACGTCTATAGACTCTATAGGGGCAGCCTTAACAATGTTTTGAGTACTCACAATAAGTTCCTATAGAACTTTTCATATAATACTCGATTTCCATACACAAGTGAAGTGACTTTTGTGGTGCATATTATAATCTAAAGCCTTCGAGTTGAATACTTATTGTCGGTCTTAAAAAACGTATGTATCACAAGAGTTTATATTGTGTATTTTTTGTGAATTATAATGTCTTTATGATTAAAGTCAAACTTTTTACGGCCTCACAATTTATGATATGCCTAAAAAAAAATTAACTTGATATAATTAAATAACTTAAAAAGACTATATGATGTAGTTTGCGAAAAAAATTTATTTTTATTTTTAATTCCTAAAAAACTTTTTTATTCTTGATAACTGGAAACTTTGAGGTTTTTTTTTCGAAATAATGAGATTTTTATTCTTATGTGCAACTCGAAACATTGAAAAAATCCGAACTTTATGTGCAACTCAGAAACTTTTTTATTCTTGATTAAAATCCGAACTTTATTTTTTCACCTCATAACACAATTTTTCCTATGTTAGGGTTTTTCACCTCATAACACAGTTTATTATGATAGGAGTTTATTAATTCCTACACTATGATACAGTTAGAAATGAGTTTTATAGTCTGAAAACCTCAAGAAAATAGGGCGCGTTTCCTTGTTTTTTCGGATTATAGAATCCGAACACCCCTTTTCAGGGGAAAAATAGTTCGGATTATATAATTCGAATTGTATTAGCACAAATTATGAGTCTGTTTGTAACATGGATAAACAGTTTAAGGACCATTTTAATCTTCATAACTCTCATCTTTTTGTTTTAGGTCATTGTTAATTGTTATTAGTCAAAAATCTGGTTTTCGAGCTACTTTATCAGATTGCTCTAAAACTTCCTTAAAAAATCAGAAGAAAAAAAAAATCAAGGATCAAGATTGCTGCAGGAGGAACTTCCTACGGGACTCCGCCCCTCAAATTCCAAAAATAAATCGTTTAGACCCATTCTTTATTTTTTCATATTCTCAGAAAAACTCGAAAATTTTTGCATTAGTTTTATTTGATATTTGGAATTTTTTGGTGGTATCTTTATATTTTGTATGATTTTATTTGACAAATTTTTATCATTTTTTACTTTGTTTTTTGGTTGTTTTTAAATTCAAAATTCAAAACTCAGTTTGGATGTTTTCGGATTTTATAATCCGAAACCCCATAGACATTTTTGAAAATTTTATAGGGCGTGCGAGAATAGATAGGGTGGGAAAAGTAATTTCCACTAATTTTTTACAAGTTTTTTCTAAGGCCCACAAGTAATTGGGCCAGCATTTTGGGTTTAACCAAGTCAAGTCCTTTCATTGCTTATGACAGATGGAAGTTGCTTTTTTTTCTCCCCAAAAAATGCTTAGTATGTGTTTGAATTAGCTTTTGCAAGGCAAATATCACGACGTCCCGGGGCAAGCTAGACGTGAAAATTCTAAAGCTACAAAAACAAGCTTTTGTAAAAACGTGAAAATTTACCGTGATTGAATTATCCTTCATTTTTTTATGATTTTGTAGACTTATTCCAAGTTGTTTTTTGTTTAAAAATTCTTGGGTTAAAAAATCATACACTAAATAGTGGTTAAATACATTTTGAGGAACTGTAAGATAAACTATTAGGAATGGTTTAGAGGTTAATGAGTCGGATCGAAACATGGTTTATGATCAAACATAATGGCGTAATTTGATCCATGTAG
>Ga0315914_1005850_pt1 | contig 17723 bp, 9 predicted proteins | sample MpolenodulesMG_FD_203920 | JGI IMG/M metagenome (GOLD analysis project Ga0315914, IMG submission 203920) | Medicago polymorpha root nodule microbial communities from Los Angeles, California, United States - elongated nodules | ecosystem: Host-associated > Plants > Roots > Nodule | place: USA...
TCTTGCATCATTTTTAGACAGTGTCATAAAACTTCTTAAAGAAAGCGACCTGATCGTAACTCAACTTAGTAATAATTTCGGTGGATAATTTTTTTTCTTCAAAATTAGACTTTGAAAATCCAAAATATAATAGTTTGGAAATCCAAAACCAACAATATATAGCAACACTTCAATCGTAAAATTTTATGATGTGTGTTGTTTTGCAAAGCAAGGTAAAACATGGATAGTTCAAGGTTTGACTAGCCAATGAAAAAAAATTGTGATCTCTTCGTGATGTATTTCCTCGCGGCATTAAGCCATTTCTGATTTAAAAGTGGAGGGTTAATTAAGTTTTTAGTCCATATAAATATTCATAGTTTTGTTTTTAGTCCCTACAAAATAAAATCACATTTTTCAGTCCCTGTGACATTTTCCTTAAGCATTTTGGGGACCAAAAATATTGACGGAAATTTTTGACAGGGACTAAAAATGCTGATGGAAAAATTTTATAGGGACTAAAAATGCTTATGAAAATTTTATAGGGAGTAAAAAGTGTGATTTTATTTTGTAGAGACTAAAAATAAAATTCTGAATATTTATAGGGACCATTTACTTAATTAATCTTTTAAAAATTAATGTACCTAAAACTATGTACCAACAAATGTAATATTACGAGGGAACTTAAGATTTCAAATTGTGGCAATATAATATTTTGTTTACCAATACAATAATAAAAATGTCTAACATCAAAAAACATAAATGTATAAAAATGAAAAATAAACCACTCATTATAACTAATTTTTGTTCTCCTACTCACTTTTCTCGATGCTTATAGGATCTAGAATTATTGCAACAATGTAGTTTGTCAACAATAATTTCTTCATTTGTGTATTTATCCTCAAAGCTTTAATATGTAAACTCAGCTACTCGTGCCACGTTAGTAAGAGTACTTTTATGTTTCAAGCACTGGGTTTGGGATGCAGTCTAACTTGGTATCTACAATTAGTTTTATTAGTGGCCATGCTATTTTTATAAGGTGACAATAATTTGCAATATTTTTATGGAATGACCTGTTTTCTTTTTGGAATAATAACTCCTTATAGATAACGATATTTATTTGAAATTCATACATTTTTCATTGTGTGCCTAAATGAATATTTTATTTTGACCTATGACAAAGTAAATATATCTCACCAAAATGACCTAATACATTTTATAAAACTCATTACATCATTCACAGCCATTTATTTATCATGTATTCACTCTAGCAAGGTCTTTTCCACACAAAGGTTATCAAGGATTCATTCCCAAAACTTGGAACCATCGTATTATTCATTCAAACCCTCCAAGATGACACTAACCACCACCTCTTCTCCTTTGAAAGTATCTCAAAATACGAGTCCGAGGAATTCGAAAAGAAAATGATTGATCTGAGTTCTTCTTTGTTAACCGGTAATGAGCATACAAGCTCTTATAAAACTTCATACCATTCACAGTTTGTCCAAACTCCTCCTCAAACTTCTTCTTCCATAACTCATCATTTGAGGCAAGGTATTGCAATTTTGAACAAGTACAACATACTTTGGCCAAATCATCACCAGGAATATACTCAAATATTAAGAGCTTAAGTTCCATTGGGAGGCTCATAAAACAAGGTGGAAGATTCAATCCAGCTTTCTCACAAAGATCCATTAAAAGTGGTAATGCAAGCCTATCGTTCACTATCTTCCACAGTTCCAAAATTTCATCTTTATCACCATTAACATTAACACAAGAATTATATTCAGAATTTGAAAGTAACATAAACTCTAAAGGCTTGGCAAATCTACATTTATCTAAATAAACCCTATGTACACTTGACCCAACATCATCATACAATGAACCATAAACATTCACAAAATGCCCTAATGTCTGAATTTTCAAATTCACATAATGAGATGAACCATTAGTAAGAATCTCAGGAAGAGTATACCTCAAACATATCATTGAAGAAGAAGACATGTCATCAATAAGATGAGAGGAACTAATCTTCATACCCGAAACCTGATCCACGCGAACAAACCCTGATTCAAGAATAAAAGCATGAACTGCAAATACAAGTAGTTTGAAATCGCTAACGTCATCGCCAAGCGCTTCTCTAAGCACCCTTTTCACAAAATCAGGTGTTGATTCCATTCTAATATGATGATCAGTTCATGAAGGTAAGAGTTAAAGATAAGCAATTGTTGGTAGCAATATATATAGTACTACTAAGATACATGCGTGGACTAAGTTAGTGTTTGTGTCACTATTATATAACAGTGACACTAAGTGTTTTGTGGGGAGAAGCTATTGTTGGTTAGCAATATATAATTATATATTACTATGATGCGTGCTTCATAAGGTGTTAATTAATCACGCACGAGTAATGCGAGGAAGTGGCTCAATTCGTGACAAAGTAACCTAGGTGTCAATTCAAAATAATGGGGATTTTTTTTTTTATTGGAAAATAATGAGGATGTTATTGTCCTCTAGTTATTGTTAATTGTTCTTGAAATGATTTTTAGAAGGGATGATGGTCAAAATATTTGTTTTTTGATGATCAAAAGAGATTTAACACGTTTTTTTGTGTTTAAGTTTAAAAGAGATTTAACACGTTTTTTTTTAAGTTATTCTTTGTGACAGAAATTCTTTTTAGAGGATATTATGTTCGTAATTATTCTTAGAGGATTTATGTTAGTAGTTTATTTTTTAAAAGACCATATGTTAATAAGCTCACGTTTAACCACAGATGTGCGTAAGAGGTTTTGGTACAGTGGTAAGAGTATAAACGGTGCCGTCTTAATCAATTGGATTTGCTTCTCTAATAGTATTAAAAATGTCCCCTAGTAAAAAAAATATAATTACATTGAATAATAAATGATAAGTGAGCTATGTTTTTTTATAGTTCTTGGATTAGAATTTACGTGGATCTTATCAATAGATTTCTTACCGTATATTCTTTTTTTAAGAACTTGAAAAGAAGACTTAAAAGGAAAAACACAAGTTAGTGTACGTATTTTGTCAGCTCTTAATACTTAACACTGCAACATATATGAGATTTAGTAACATTTGAAAATTGTAACTAAATAAAAAGTAAATGTTACTATTTAGATATTGTAATATTTGATAAATATTAGGTAAAGTCCGTGTTATTAAATGGTTTTAGTAACCATCGATGATTTGACGTGATGAATGGAATTGGTGAAGGGAAAGAACGATCGTGGAGAGAGAGAGAATCAAAATGGGTGTTACGGAAAAATGGGAAATGACTATCCTTCACAGAAAAATGAGAAATGATCAGTATTTAAATATTGAGTACCAATTCACTTTACAGGTGTTACCACAGATATGTAGTGTACATGTGTAACACTTTTTGCCAAATATCACCCGATAAATGTTGCAAAAGGCCACACATATGTAGTAGTGTTACTTGATTTCATCCATAAGTCTTAAAATAGCCCACAACCCTAACCAAAAAAGTATGTCAACTCTTAATACTCAATTTGAATCACTGAAATATCTTAAGCCTACTTGCAACTTTTGATAGACTTAGGGAAAACTAAAAGAATTTTAGTCGAAAGATAATGATTTTTCAATAGACAATCCAAATGGAGCATCGCATTCGTATTTTAGTTATCTTCATTATATCAAAACTATCAAAGGTGGTTTGGTTACAAAATTCCTTAATGTATCTCACGGGCAACCAAAATTTCATTCTAAAATATTTTAGATAAACATGAACATGAGAGCTTCTCGTATGATAATGTGCTAGAGAGAATATGGTCATAGATGAAAATGTGCAAATAAATGTAATAGTACAAAGAAAACTTAAATTTCAAACCGTCGCATCAATTGTACCATTGTCAATTACAAATACAATGATAAAGCGAAACAGTTAAGAAAAAATAGATATGCATAAAACTGTAAAAATTGCCACTTATTATAACTGATTTTGCTTCATCTATTCACATTTCTAAATGCTTATAGGTTCTAGAATCAGTTTAACAATGTAGTCTTTCAGCAATTCCCCATTTGTGCATTTATATTTTATCCTCAAAGTTTTCATATGTGAACTCGGCTACTCGCGTCGCATTAACAATACTTTCGAGCACTGGGCTTGGGATGCGATCTAATTTGAGACACTCTTCATTCATAACTATCCAATAATCTCCAATCTCTTTCAGAATAAGTTTGTAAGTCTCTCTTTTTGTGACATATCATATCTTACTTAATATAAATCCAAGGTGATCTGATTTCCCTAAATCCCTAACCCTAATGCAGCCCTAACACCCCAAAATGACAAATTTAACCTTGAATAAGAAGGCATTGCCCTCCTAAATCATCACTTTAATGAGCAATTAACTACTACTTAACATTTCATTCACCAATTTAATTTTGCACGTTTTTTGCTACCTAGAGTCATGCCATAATAAATGCAAACATGAAAAAACGTGCAAGACGCAGGGCTCTAGAAGTGTTTAGTTGCTCAAAGTGTTTAGTTGCACACCTTTGAAACCTACAACTAGGAGACATCATTTAATTCTTGGTTTTTTTGTGTTTCTGCATGTTATGTTCACGCCAACTAAGAACCTTATGTCATTCCTATAAATTGGTGATACCATTTGGTTTGTTTGTCTTAAGTTAGCGCACCTGCATACAAAAGCTTAGTAGATAACATTTGATATCTTGAGCTCTTTTTAAGCGCATCCATGACAACCAAGGTCTGTATTTTCCTCAACCAATTTTTTCACATAGGCAGCTATATGTTGCATTGTCAAGAGTTACATCAAGGAAGGACTTGAAGATATTGATTATTGATGATGAATGGGAAGATAGCTATGTTACATTTAATGTAGTTTACAAAGAAAATTTTCAAAATGCACTTTGATTTTTTGTTTAACTGTTTGACTTTTTATAAATAATCCATGTATGTCACATTGACCAATGATACATGATATTCTACAATGGTTTATTTTTCAATTTGCTTGAGTTGATTGTAATCAAAATATATTGATCAATAGTCTATAACAGACTCGTGCGACAGTGTGGGTCAAAAGTCTAGTTGCTTCATACAACATTCAACTGCAAAAGCAACATGCACTCTTTACTGCTCAAACGATAAACAAAGAAAAAAAAAACTCAAATACTCTTCGAATTCCATAATAAGTGTAAAAAGATTTGTTTGATACTTTTTGATTCTATAATAAGTGTTGTTTTAACAAAGATTAAATATCTTAAAATAATTTTCGTTTTACTTTTAAAAGTTAAATTTTATGTTGTTTCATTTTTACACTCAAATTTATTAATAATATTCATAAAATATGGATTAACGCAGATTGAACTTTACAAAACCAACTTATTATCATTGTCGCGGCTAAAAGTAAAATTTTCATAAGTAAAATATATTTAAACTGGTGAATTAATTATATCAAAATAAACAATAAAGATAAAATTAAAAAAAAAAAAGTACTTAAGTACCTTATGTGAGGATTTGTCATCAGTGAGTCTAGCAATAGCTGCTGCAGCATTGATGATTGTTGGGTCGTTGAAAATCGAATCAAGCAACTCTTTGTTTGAAAATTCTCCAAGTCCAAGAAAAAGATAGTAGTTGAAGTGAGAGTGTAGAAGATATAATTCCATTAGCCTTGTATTCATTGTAAGTTGGAATAAATCCTTCATTGCACCATTTTGCTTCAACCAAGTAGGATTTTGCCAATTTATAAAACTGTGAATCAAGTTATGTACATATGAATTCATTAATTGAAAGATGAAAAGCAAGATTGTAAGTTATGGAATATTGGAAGCTTACATCTTCTTTAACATACTGCAACAACAAACTTGGTTTTCCATTCTCTACAATTGTTGTCTCATATTCATCCAACAGTTCTAAAATTGTATTTGAATACAACTTTCATGCACTCTGGAAGGGATTGAATGAGACTTATATCCCACCTGAAACTCACACAAAAAGGTAATTATATTTTGTAAAAAGTATATATCAAAAATAAAGTTAAATTATTTTTGTATAAGCTATAAGTTATTTTAATAAATTATCTTGAAGAACTTGTGAAAATAAGTTGAAAATAGCTTAAAAACTTGTCCCATACGCTATTTTTATAAGTACTTTCAAATTGTCTTATAAATAATTATGTCTTGATAAATTCATCAAATCAATCCAAACAAACGTTGGGATGCATTGTTTTACACACAGTAAATCAATATTAAACTTATTTTTTTTAGAATCAAGGAACATACCAATATTAAGCTTAGCATATGTTTAATTTCATGATGGATGTTCCAAAGTCACGATGGATCAATGTGATTTTGGTATGTCCAGTACGATATTAAACATACCTTTAGAGAATAAAAATTGTGTGATTTAATTAGTACAAAGGCAACAACACTAATAAATTGAAAGTCATGATGCAATAAGTCAGCATCCTTTTGGGTTGAAACAAACGTGTGGATTGCCTCTGTGAAGAGTTCAAAGTTCTTCAACTGTGCCAAAGGCATCATAAGTATCATCTAAAAGAGAAAGACATAATGCCAATTTTGTCCCTAACTTTCTTGCAAGGCTATTTCTAGGTTCATAGGACATGGTCAATTGCCAAAAGTAACCCTCCACAACTCTATCCCTTGCATAAGGGACTTTTGTACCAAAGTCTGAGTCTTTCCACCACCTAAAAATAGATTTATTATCATATTGAAATCTAAAAATATTGATATATAAAAATTTGACGATAAAATAATTTTTACTTTTTTAGAATTACCTAGATTTAAATATGTAAATATCAAGAGTTTTGATTTTACTTGATGTAAGTTTTTATTATTTGTAATCCTTGCAAATATATCTTTTTTTTTATTTTAATCCTTATTATTTCATTTTAATCCATGTAAAATTTATTCGTATTGATATTGGTCTTTTTAATATGTAGAAAATTTAATTTAACTCATGAAAATTAAGACTAAAATGAATATCATTGCCGCAAATTTCAATATAAAAAGGTTTTGCGGGGATTAAAACAATATATTAAATACCAAAATTACAAAGTGGGTATATTTGTGAGAAATGAAAACAAAAAAAAATTATATTTTTTATAGTGATTAGAAGAGGAAAATAAAGACTAAAAACGTACTTAAATCAAATATCTATAAAATGAAATCTAGTAAACTGAAAAAAAGGGCTTATAAAGAAAGGTAACTCAATAAAGGTGTAGAATATTCTTGAGTCTTTGTGATGATACTTACTTGGTGATACCCCCAAGTTCTTTTTGGTACATCTTCTGCATCATATTGAAATCTAATTTTGCAAAATTCAAAAGAACTTTATCATGGGCAGGTTCTTCATTGTACGAAGAAATGTAACACCATGTTTCCATCCTAGGAACTCCTTTGTGAAGAGGTGTATTTAAGCAGCGACGTATTTGTGTACCAAGAAAAGGACTGATCAATTGATTAGTGATGATCAATGAATTAAGGTGAGAGTATGTGAAATCAAGTGCTTCATCTAGTATATCTTCATCATGAACCCTTAATTGTGTAGCTTCGTACAAGCTCCACATTCCTTGTACATCTTTGGAAAGCTTTTCATTGAAGTTTTCTTCATTATTGTTTTTGAATTTTTCAAATATCTCTGTCGAAATTCACCCACGATATTAATATTAGCTGGCCTTATGAGATATTAATGTGATTATTTAGAATCTATGTTCCAAATATGATTAATGATATAAATGACAATTAATTATATGAAGGGTTTCTAATAATAGTAAAATGCTACAAAGATATTTGATGTGTTGGGGAGTGGAATCAAATCTGAAATTCCCTAGTTCTTTGGATTTAGTGTGTGAAATTTTCACAATTAACTCCTTAAAACAAAAAGAAATGTTCTCCTCAGGGCATAACTTCGTTGGTAGGACAGTGCATTTTAATATGAGAAGGTTAAGGTTCCATCCCCAGATACGTCACTTATTCTCCTTAAAAGATGGATTTTAATTACTAAATTACTTGACAAAAAATGCTAGAAAAAAAATCTATATAGTACCATGGATTCAGCATCATATTTTGACTATCACTACTAGAAACTCTCGATTTTCCTGCGAATAATGTGAAAAATTCCGCAGAAAACTGGTTTCCTGGGGATTTTGCCAAGGATTGAGGTTCCCAGGTAATACCTTCGTGGGTAATCGTTTCCTTAGGATTTTAGGATCCGCATGAATATTTACTGCGGATATACTCGCAATAAAATCCGCAAGAAATTGTCTGGTCGTTTAAGGTAGGGTAGAGCAACGGTCGGGTTCGGGTGGGTTCGGGCCTGAACTCGACAATATGTATGAAACCGAGCATCCAATTAAGAGACCCAATTCCGCCCACAAATTAATACGGATTGTGCGGGTTTCGGTTTGGACGGATCTCGGTTTGATCGGGTGGGTTGATTCGGTTATTTCTCTAATATTTTTTTAATCATCTCAAATTCATCTGGCTATTTTTTTAACAAAACTTTCATCAATAAATTAACAAGAAAAAGGTCATAGATCAAAGTATCATAGCAATCATTAAAATTTGACGTTATAAAAAATTTAATAAGAAAAATGTCAGGGATTGGTTATCGTTTTTCTTGTTCCTAATATCACGTGTTTATAATTAAAATATTACACCTTGGACTTGGACATATATGGATCTGAGTAAATCATGGCTAAATTTAAAGAAAAGTTTGCATGTTTAAGTAGATCTGCATAGTAAATCAACAAATGATGCTTGGATGTGGAGTAAATTTTGTTTTAGGTCGGTCGAGTTCGGTTTACGCGGTTTTGGATTTGTAAAAACCGGGCCCGGCCATCTAAACCCACACAGATCCTATTTTTTAGTCTTTCTTCACCCCGAGACCCGTTTTAACCCACCCGGTGGACCCGTGGGTGACTCGGATATATCGGTTGGTGGGCGGGTTCGGATTTTGTGCTCACCCCTAGTTTAAGGTGTTACCTGCCCGTAAAGACGATACCTGGAACATATCCGCAGGATATATTTTTAAAAGAACAAAAAAAATTCAGGAAAACCCCCACCTAATATTTTAATTAGTTTTATATAGCCAATTGGCATATAATAAATTCATTTTGAAATTAAACCAAAAACATCTAAATTCCCACTATATAACAATAAAACTAATCCAAAATATTTATTATTTTCAGTACTACCACTCAAAGATCATATCATGTTCACAAACATAAGGAATATTCAAACGAAAACTATAAACTACTTTCACCACCAAGTTACAAATAAGGATTCTTTCAAGAATAGATATCTATTTTTATTTCTTAACTACAAAGGTTATCTCTTATTCACCACTTCCATGATGTCTCGAGTTGCCAATCCCAAAATGTTAGCACATGAAACCATGTTTTGGGAGCTAGGTGCACTTTCAAACCCATCACCAGCTAGTCAAAAGTGGATAGGATTATCTTTCTCTGCAGTTTTTATTCTTCACTAAAACATTAAATCCCAATCCAAAAATGACTTGTGAGACAACCTATCACAAAAATAATAAAGTTTTCATGTTACTTTGCTAGGCAATAACTAAATCAACAATCCACGATGCATTAAATATAGTATCATGGATTCATAATCATATTGAAGGAAAATATGCCCCCAAACGCTGGGGCTAAAATTTCCATTTGGTCGCTTAATGTCAGGGACCGTATGTTGGGTTGAATCAACTGGTGAGGGAGCTGCAAGAGACACGGTCCACTGAGATTTCACTCTCTGATCAGTTAATAAATAATGTTAACAGTCTAAGTGTAGTGCAAGTGATTTGTGGGGAGATGCAATTGTTGGTTAGCAATATAAATAGTACTATGTTGCATGGTTTATGCGTTAAGCAAGTGGGAGAACATTGATTAGGGACGAAAATAGAGTAGTCTTGACTGGTCTTAGTATAAAATAATAAATATAAGTTTGGTCTCTTTAAAATATTATTATAGGTTTAAGCCCAGCACGTTATATTTTTGACAAAAAATGTTTTTTTTACTTAAAGTTGTGTTTTTGTACATTGATGAATAATTGATCTTTACTTTTAATTAAGGATTGTTTTAATAGAAAGTGGCTTCGTACAAAAATGAGGTAGGTGTCAATTCAAAATAATATGCAACATGAAATTGGAGATGGAATTTATTGTTGTTCTCTAGTTAATTGTTAAAGGAATCAAGTCTTGTAATGCCAGTAGACCTTAATTATGAAATGATTTTTCTTTTGGCGGGCAGCAGCCACGGGGTAGATTTGATATTGGAAAGTGTGTGACAGTGTTAAGGTAACATGCATGGAAATATGATGCTTTTTGTCCATGGTAAAATTATTTTTTGTTAACATGATTTGCATACACAAATGGTATAGGAATTTTACGGTTTTGTCTAACATGCATAAATAAAATAGTCTAACATCATGTAATTGATTTCTTTATTTATAATTTTTTTTATCATATTTTATTTTATTTAATAGTGAAATTTATTGTTTCAATGGCGAAAATCAGTGTATGAGGTAAGACTTATGTCACTTATACATCATAGAATTGCTAGGTCTCGTATTGTTAAAAACTTATTTTTCACTATTGAATCAAGTGAGATAGTGAAATTTAGTGATAGATCGGTAAAATAACACTCGTATATGAATTACTATAATAACTGCTCAATAGCCACGTCAGGATCAAACTATTGTCTGATCGTAAACCAATCTTTGCAACACCACCTAAGGCATTGACACGATTGTGATCTAACCAAAGGTTATCGATCTGAACGTATCACCAGCAGTTGATGTCCACGAGAGAGCGACAAGGATAAGAAAGGAACAGTGCAGTCGTGTGGGAATAAGGAAGATAGTCGCCGACAACCCTAGAGGCCAAACCAGATCAGAGAGTTATTTTGATCTTCCTCCTTTTAATTTAAAAAAAAAAAAAAAAACTCACCTCCTTTTCCTTTGAAAATAGGAATGTCATGATAATTGAAAGCATAAAACCAACACTTTCATAATTCAATGACTAATTTGGGTTTATGTCTGCGTCAGGGACTAAAGTAACAATGTCTTACACTTTTAGGGATTAAAATGAAGATTTACCCTAAACTAAAACTTTATCAACATCCATACTTTAATCAACTTTAAAATAAGAATCTAGAGCCTAACCATAATGTTATCGTGACTTTTTATAAATCTGTCTAATTTTAAATCACTATACAGTTCATACTTGTGTAGTATCCAAACACAAAATCTATAATACAAAGGTGCTCTGAAGGATCTAATAAAATCATTTAAGCTATACACGCAAAATAATTCTCAGCTTGCAACATCAGCACGACTGTACTTGAATTGTGTAATCAATCAAAGTATTATATCTTAGATATATTACTTTACAAAGCATTTTATACTTAAGACATGCATAGATAACCGATTTCTAAACATGGTAATAGGTTCAGTCAATTTATTCAGCATATTTGAGGTAAAGGAAATAATCACACATGCATATTACATTGTACATGAGTTAATGAAAAAGGAACTTACTTTCAACAAGTTAGACCAAACTTTCAACATACTCCTTAACAAAGAACCAACATATTCCATTGGTAATTGTAGTTAATGCTACACTATTATATCTTCTATTGTGTAGGTAATTGCTTGGTCGCCCAAGCCATTTTCAAATATCAATCTATCACCATCATATGAAAGGTACAATGGTACCAAAGGCGCCATATGAAGTCCTCGGTTGTATATATGGTCAAAAACACTTTGTAGATGTTGATAACTAATTCGAAGGAACTGAGTCCAAGACTCTTTAATTCCAAACTTCGTCACTCGCCATATTACAATATGAGTTTTATTAGAATTATAAGAAAAGCATAGATAGTCCATTAACACACTTATAGCTGGGCCAACATATACATGATTTTTATCAAAACCAGGAGGCAGTCGCATCTGCGTGTATGTATTGGTTCCCATATTAAGTGAAATAATAACATATTGCTCAACATCAAGATCATTGATGCCCAAAACAGCCAACCAATTAAAAGTGCCACTCAAACAAACACCAACATTTGCCCGGCGGTCATAGGTGATCAACTGAAGCGGAATAGTAGGGAAATTTTCAACATTTCTCCAGGCATTATCGCCCAAACTGAAAATTTTGGCCTCTATTGTCCTTACACTGTAACCATTAAATTTTATCGCCACTACCTTGTAACTGTCACTTGAACTATCATAACTGAATGTGAACTTGATAGATCTAGCTTTGTATGACCTACCACTAAAAAGGCGAAATATATGCCCTAATTTTCTAGATATTGTCCTTGTGGATGGGTTCCAAAAATGGAGCCAAAGGTCTTGAGACACAATTGAGTAACTAAGAATACAAATCAACCCATTACATGTACCAACAATCTCACAGATGACCTTGTCATTGATTGGGTGGATATTTTCATGAGTAAGGTAGCATGGATCCTCGTCAATAGTGATCGGAGAGTTGTTAAGTAAATCGCAAACTAGGACGGGTACAACATTCTTAGTATTTCTAGCGACTAGTGCAAGGTGAGGGTTTCGTGCAGATTGATTAAAGTGATATTTCACGAAGTTAGGATCGGTAAAGAGGGAGTTACAAGACTTACTCACACATCTCATTCGCATAAAGGATTTCACAGGTAAGCGAGAAAGCACTACGGTGATGAGCTCATTGGGGACAAATGTCGGCAACCGTGATGAATTGAATGGACGCCAACGCGACTAAGATGGAGATAGCTTCATTTTCACATCCATATACACACTGTTGTTGGGGACTTATGTGTTGAAAGTTAAATACTAATGTAATTGTTCTCAACTTGTGCCACCTTTGTCTTTTATTTAACTCTACTAATTATGAATGACTGAAAGCAACCAAAATGAATTATCTATATTCATTTATCAAATTAAATAATACTCATTTTTGAAAAACTTTTGTTTTTTTGGTCAACCGTTGATTTTTTTTATGGTAAAATTTGATGATAGTTGAAATACATTGTTAATTCTATTAAATAAAGGTTAATATATATATTGACACACATATAGACATAATTTGTATGTCATATTTTTTATTAACTAATATTTTATTAAGAAATGTTATTTTGACATCCATAAAATTGTGGCATACCATATAATTATACCATCCCACTACTTTTCCATTTTTTTCTTATTTTCTCTCTATGTCTCGTTTTGCATGCTGACACAAATTCAACTTCATTGCATACTGTGTGGTATTTGACAACTATTTTGGGTTGTACAAATATCACACCTCTATTTTATTTGTGTCAATTTTTATTAAAAAAACATTACATTTTTAAAAAATAAAAATGGATCTTGACCACTAATTAACTCTTTGACTGCTTTATAATAAAATAAAGGTTTGTAGTCAACACCAAAATTTAAATCAAATGACCTATTACTATAATATTTGGATATTAGTTTATAGTAGAATTAAATAGATAATTTTCCATCACAGTAATAAAAGAAAACTATTAAATTTTTTGACCCAATACTTAATATAATACCTAGTGCGAACAACTCAATGATAAAAAAAAATCACATGTTATGACATGGGTTTGATGAATATGCAATTATTCAACTTTTCAGCATTTGGTGTGTTTAAGTTTCACATTCGTCCCTAAGTTTTTTAGAACAATAAAAGAATTTCCATTGACGTGCATTCATAATCATCAATTTTTTAATTTAATCTTGATTACTATTAAATTCTTGACAAAAAATAATAATAATTCAAATTTATTTGACAAAGTAAAACTTGTTATACGTCAATGTATCAAAGTTAACTCGAATTATTATTTTCATTTTATTTTAAAGGACGCTAATTAGTACATGTTATACACACACATAAGACAAGATTCGTGACACCAAATCACAACTGTTCAGATTTATTTAATCTAAAGACTTCAATTTATTCATTTAACACTCTCACGTGACACTTTCTTCATTCTTTTTACACGTTCTTTCTGCTTTTCACATTTCTCCCTAAGTTTTTTAGAACAATAAAAGAATTTACATCGACATGCATTCATAATCATCAATTTTTTAATTTAATCTTGATTACTACTAAATTCATATAAATAATTGAAATTCTTGACAAAAAAGTAATAATAATTCAAATTTATTGACAAAGTAAAAAACTTGTTATACTATCAAAGATAACTCAAATTATTATATTCATTTTATTTTAAAGGACTCTAATTATTATGTTACACACACATATGAGACATGATCTGTTGACACTAAATTTCAACCGTTCAGATCTATTTAAATCTAAAGATTTCAATTTATTCATTTAACACTCTCACGTGACACTTACTTCATTCTTTTTACACTTTTTTTCTCCTTTTCTTCTGAAAATCCACCACCGTTTTTACCCTTTCTTTTCCTTTTTCTTCTGGAAATCCACCACCGTCAATAGAGAAATCCACCCATCGACCATAACATCGTCTCACAAATAACTGTTAATGTGTCCTTAAGGAATGTCTCAAGACATTGTGTTCACATCATTTGAAATGCTCTCTGTTCAATCAATGAAATTATGAGTTAAAAAAATTGAATCTCAAATAAGTGAGCCCCACATAATTTATTAGAACTCGTACGAACTTCAATTGAAATAGATTGTTGAAATTAATGAATTATTGACATTAAAAAATTTAGCTGGCATGAATATGAGAGGCTTCACATGTAGCTACAACCTCACAAACAAAAATGAAAGAAATGATGGCCACCTCTCCCTCTAGCTAGCCTTCTCTCCCACCCTTCAAATTTATCCCATCTTCCTATCCCCCTCCATTCTGCAAGTCTCCCACCTATGCCTATATTCCCCTCTACTCCATCCCATGCATGCATGTCTTCAAATAAATTGGCATTGTTTTCTTGTAGGGATTAAATGCAAATCCAGCCATAATTTGTTATTATATTGTTAGTATCTGGTAACGATCCATGTTACCATGTTGAAGGCTAGATATTGGTACGTTCTATAAAACAAGTCAACCATCATTCGAACTCATATCCAAATACCACAATCCATATCAGAATCAATTTACCCCTACGCTTATCTATCGGAGGGTTAGGGAGATAACTACCATACACTTTGTTCCGGTGTGTATCTACCAGAAAGATCATCATATAAGACAGAACATATGTTTAGTACTTTTATTTTCTTTTTTACACTCAACTTGAATTTTCTTCTAAATCTTGCTATTTCTCTTCCATACAAAAAAAAAAAAACTATCATACTTTTCGTGGTTGGGTGGGACCTAAATTACTAGCGTCCTCATTCATTCATACATTGAATTGCAATGCTTTCTTTAAAGAGTTACAGAGATACACTATTGACAACACAACACTAGTAACCCACAACCATTTAAAAACAAAAACAAAACACTAGTAGCCTACAACATACATACAACTCCACATAATTTCCCATCACTCTAATTATTTTTCCATTAATTTTTCCATTATATAGATCAATTATCACCTATCACCAAACCCATTAAAAATTAGCGACGCCAACTATTCACACTTTTTATATAACTACAGAAAAACATGCCAAAATCCATCAAGACTTGGGACAGAAGCATCATAAGTCATAAGATAAAGCACAATATAGGCTATGAGTAAATAGTTTGTTTCTTCCATACTACTCCAATGCTTTTGTCTAAGACGTAATTGAGAATTTTTTACTTTATTAACTTCCTAAATAACTTCGTTAGTATAGCAGTAATTTTCACTACCCTACCTTAAATTACATGTGACTCTTTCACTTTTGAACTATTAATCATCTCATTTCTTCTACTCCATTTGTCTTTCTCTCTTCAGTTTTTGATAGATTATTAGCTCGAGCAATTTGTCCCTATTATGCACCAAAACAAGCATAGAAAGTCTTGAGATCAAGATAAAAATACAAAGAATAGTGAAAGTTGAACAACATTTAAACGAATGACTCGTATACTATCAAAATTTTAAGTAAATATATAGTCTATAATCCACATGTGTTATTACTCAAAATCAATGATCGTTCGAACCCCATCACGACGTAACACTCGACAAACTCATTTTAATCATTATACACAAAAGAAACATTATAGCAAAGCAATGGTCCACAACAAGTGTATTGATGTTTGTTGTCCACAACATCATAGTTACACCTTTTCATTACAATTTCCACTTTAATTAATTCTCATTCTTTATAGAACCTTCCCCAACACCACACTTCACTTCACTTCAACTCACTACTCTTATCTCTCTAATCTTCAATGAACTCCATTCCTCTCTTTGTGATATGCTTTCTCATACAACTCTTCACATTCCAAAAATCAGCACGTGCCACACTCCCCGGCACGTGGGAGCTTCTAGTCCCAAACGCAGGTATAGCCTCAATGCACACAACAGTAACACGCTTCAACACCGTTATCCTCTTAGACCGAACCAACATCGGTCCAACCCGTAAACTCCTCCCAAAAAACCATTGCCGGTTCACCAAAACCAAACCGGATTGTTACGCTCATTCAGTCCTCTTCGACCCAATAAAAAACCAACTCCGTCCCTTAAAAATCCTCACCGACACATGGTGCTCTTCCGGTTCATTTCTCCCAAACGGTTCACTTTTACAAACCGGGGGTGACTTAGACGGGTTCAAAAAGATCCGAATATTCAACCCGTGTGATTCAACCGGGTCTTGCGATTGGGAAGAGTTAAACGACGTCGAATTAAGCGAAGGTCGTTGGTATGCGACGAATCAAATTCTTCCAGATGGTTCCGTCATCATCATCGGTGGAAGAGGTTCAAACACAGTTGAATTTTACCCGAAACGCGAAAACAGTGTCGTTTTGTTTCCGTTTCTGCAAGAAACCGAAGATACACAAATGGATAATTTATACCCGTATGTTCATCTTCTTCCTAACGGTAACCTTTTCGTGTTCGCAAACACGAAATCGGTTATGTATGATTTTAACGAAAATCGTGTGGTTCGGGTTTACCCGGAGTTAACGGGTGGACCGAGGAATTATCCGTCGGCGGGGAGTTCGGTGATGCTGGCTTTAGAAGGTGAATTTTCTGATGCGGTGGTTGTTGTTTGTGGCGGTGCTCAATACGGTGCGTTTCTTGAACGGAATACGGATATTCCGGCGCATGGGAGTTGCGGGCGGATATTAGCGACGGGATCCGACCCGGTTTGGGAAATGGAGGATATGCCGTTTGAGAGAATAATGGGTGATATGGTAATTTTACCAAACGGTGATGTTTTGATTATAAATGGAGCTATGAAAGGTACACAAGGTTTTGAAATGGGTTCAGATCCGTGTTTGAATCCGGTTTTATATAGACCTGGTGAACCGGTTGGGTTACGGTTCATGGTTTTGAATCCGGGTACTGTGCCGAGACTTTATCATTCGACGGCGAATTTGTTACCGGATGGACGGGTTTTACTAGCGGGTAGTAACCCGCATGTTTTTTATCGTTTTGAGGATGTTGAATTTGCTACGGAGTTAAAAATTGAGGCGTTTTCGCCAGAGTATTTGGATTCAGATAAGGTGAATATTCGACCCGATATATTGGAAGTGCCTGAAAAGGTATTGTATGGTGTAGGGTTTGATGTTGTTGTGAGTGTACCTTTGCCAGTTGTGGGAATTATTGAAGTGAATTTAGGTAGTGCTCCTTTTGCTACACATAGTTTT
>Ga0315914_1005852_pt1 | contig 17721 bp, 10 predicted proteins | sample MpolenodulesMG_FD_203920 | JGI IMG/M metagenome (GOLD analysis project Ga0315914, IMG submission 203920) | Medicago polymorpha root nodule microbial communities from Los Angeles, California, United States - elongated nodules | ecosystem: Host-associated > Plants > Roots > Nodule | place: USA...
AAATCTTTTCAAAGGGGTGTTTCGAACTTTTTTCCCTTTTCTCTTAAAATTAAATGTTCGGTCGTAAAATAAAATAGTGAGTCAAACGCTAATCAAATAGCCTTGATCTCCGAAAAATGGCGCGACACAAATAGTAATGGAAAGTACATTTTCACTCTGAGAGACTGTAAAGTTAATTGCACTCATAATAGTTTTGCTCTCCCCATGAGATAATGAAACAAATTGTACTCGACAATATATTTGCTTTCCCTTCAAGACTATTTTCCTCGACAAGATCAATGGTCTATTAGAGTGGTCGTAAAAAAATGCTTTATACACAACAAAACACATATAAAAGTTTCATAACTTGTCTTTATAACATCGTTTCCCCTTCAAGCCCAAAGTCACTACTCTTATACTACAAGGCCAGTGACTTGGGGGCAAATGTTCCAAATTTCCCAAAGGAGTATGCTTGATGGTCCAAGAGATGTGCTCGACGGTACAAGGGCTATGCTCGACAATCCATATGTTGGACACAGATCCAACACCATAAGAGGACCTGTTGTTAGAACAAGAATTGTTCATACAAGTCCTCTTGGGTTTTGATGATAAAAAAGTATTGAAGAACAATTGGAATACTAACATATGTTCAAGTGTGCAGGATCTACCTATCATGAAGAAAGAACATATGAATAGGATGAGAAAGGGATTGGGAAGCTTAGAAGACTATGGTGGAAGATCTACTGGAAGGTCAACCACACGTTAACATCCTTATAAGAAGGGTGTCTCACAGAAGCTGGAGAGTGATCTCAACAGATTCAGTGAAGAACATCAGACACATAATCTGACTGGCTACTTGGACCTGAGGGACCCAGAATCCACGTAAGCTTTTGTCTTATTCTGTAAGTTGTCTCTATCATAGTATCTGATAGAGCAATGTTTTTGTCTTCTTCTGTCTACGTGTGCCACCAGACAAAGGACGTCAGGAACGAAGAGAGCAACAAATAATTCTTCTTTCAACAAAGGAAATTCAAAGGACTTTCCAACATAATTATCCATATCCGACAAAGGGCCAATGTTCTTAATCAAAACTTCTCAATGACTATATTTGCACCGACACTCTTCTTCAAAGTCTCTTAAATCAGTGCCTATAAAAGGAACTGAAGACCTGAAGAAGAAGTAACAAGACTCTGCTATTTTTCTATGCCAATTCTCCTTTAAATCAAATAGCGCAATACACTTAGGATTATTTTTCAATTTTATATCTTATAAATCCTAAGGAATGAGTCTGTTCATTTGTTCAGTTTACATTATCATTGTTAAATATGATGTAAGAACAAATTAACTTGTTTGCAGTTGGGGCAAACATTTTAGAAAGTCTCTCGCCTGTGTGCTTGAACATACAAGTCTCTTGGTGAAATCTTGAGCACCTGGAAAGTCTCAGTCAATTGTGATTGAGAAGGGTAAAGTCTTAAGTAGTTGTGCTTAAGAATTGGGAAGTCTCTTGCATGTGTGCTTAAGAAAATAAGTTCTTAGGTAGAGTCCTAGAGTATAGAAGTCTCTACCTGTTCATCAAAAATTTGCTTTCAGATTAGTGGTTTTTGAGACTGACATAACAACTCCGAAATACCATTATTTCCATTAATATTTTCAACAATCACAACAATATAGACACATCACTTGTACGTCCTCGTGAGATTAGCTTAGTTGGTATGGACAATGCATAATATATGCAAGGTTCAGGGTTCAAACCCCAACCACCAAAAAAAGAAAATATACACATCACATGTACATACACATACTCAGATAAATGTAGAGAGCAAAAGTAATTAAAGAATATATTGTAGTTTATAAGTAACTAAATGATACGTATTTTGATGTATATGTGTCAAAATGATTGTAAAAATGGAAGTATTTTTCTGAAAATAAATGGTAAATTCTTCAAACTATTCAATGTATATTTTTTAAGGGTTAAATATGTTTTTTGTCGCTATAAATTTTCCAACTTTCATTTTAGTGCTCATAATTTATTTTTTTTTCGATTTTTAGTTTCCTAAAAGTTTCCCATCACCACTTTCGGTATCTACTATCAAGTCAACTCAAATATAGCATTCAAATTTTTTTAATTTATTGCAGTTATTTTTTAGGGATAATTTATTGCAGTTATGTTTAGCACATTATAGAATTTAAAAGTCAAATTTTTTTAGAAAGATTAAAAAGGAAAATTAAAATATATTGGGATCAAAAATATTTTTAACAAATATTATTTAACCAAAAAAAAATTAAAAGCATTTGCTTTGATAAAGTAAATTGCAAAAGTCTTAGGTGAGATTTGAATAACAAAAATGAGGGTTGATTATCGAAGTATATGAGTTGAGCATGCACCGTCTTCTTGAGAGACCTGCTCTGTTAAGCCAGGTTACTATCAACCTAGTAAATCTTAGAGCTTTATATCCTTTGTTGTTATTAACCCAATAATAAATTGGAACAGCTTTGATAAAATGCCCAAGATTTCTGGTTAATACACCCTTAAGATTGGAGACCGATCTCAGGGTATACTCTCCGTAGTGCAATAACAAACTCCGCCGATAATTTCCGTCATTTTATTACCCCCCATATGGGTTACAGGCTTGCGTCACCAAAGCCCGGTGTTTTTTATACTCTCACTAGCCACATATACCCACTAACAAACTTTTTAATTAAACGATGTGGGACTTCTTCATTACATTTAACATATCCAAAATAGCAATGAGAGGAAATTAGAATCATATAGTTGTTCTCGTGATGTCGCATTTTTTCCCAATAATATACATAATCTTTTAAAGAGGCAAAACCTAATAATATTTGATCAGCAAAGACTCAATTCATGCTTGATTATCTTCACAAACAGGGAGCAGATCATAGTTAAGGGAGTGACTAGCAAAGGTATCCATTCTATCAGTTTTTCATTGGGCCTGCCATGTGTGAGACAAGTCTTTGGAAATGCGTAAGGGAAGACGAAAAATTTGCATGACTGCATGAGTTCCAATTCAATACTAAGCTTATTAAGTCCATTTTCAATGGCATGCCATATACATCCATGACAAGAATATGCAGGTCACAATAACTTTCAATGACTTTGGAGAAGGCCTTGTTCACATGTAGTGCACTGTGTGCAAAATATTGGAAATGGTAAGATTAGGTCGCTCTCTTTAAGACGTTCTGCGCCTCTGCCTTAATGGTGCAACAATACTTTCTTGCCTCGTCGTCCCCAAGATAAAATAGCCCTTTCAAACTTAAGTATGAGTACTCTCTGCACAAAGAGAACTCACCAAACCAACATCCTCAACCCAACCAATATTGCTCGGAATATTCTACTCAATTTTTTTTTTTTCAAAATGTTCTTTATTTCTCGTTACTATATTTTCTTTGAACGCAACCAAAAAAAACCTTATTCTATATTGCTCTCATCCTTTTTAATGTCGAAGCATTTTCATGACTATATATAGTCATAATGTGAACCGTTTCTGACTTGGTCATGACCTTCTAAAGCCAATTAATTCATTCAATTGGAGGTTAAAAAACATTAATACTTTGGGTTAATTAGTTTTCAATGCAATGAAAATGTTTATAAATAATAACGGTACAAATAAAGAGTTTACATATTCCCCTAAGAAAAAATATAATATTATTTTATTATCATTTTTAATAAAATCATCAACACTTTTTGGCAATAAAATGTAGTGTGGAATATTGTTGATAGTGGTGATGGAAGCGTTTGAAGTTTTTTATTTTCTTCAAAGTGAGTTTGTTTGCTTTCGGTTGTTTAGAGTCGAGAGTAGAAGATTGTCTCTATATGTATCCAAATCCTTTGGTGCATAGATGAAGGAACGACACCTATTCCATTTATCCATTATCTTCCTAATAGAAAGTTAAAGTTGGTTTTTGATGGTACCACCATAAAAAGAGTCGACCTGGTGACAGTTCCCACCGTTAAATTCACTTGGAGAGCACCAAGAGAAAATCTAGCTTTCCCTTCATAATTCGACATAACTATGTTATGAGGTTTCAGATATGTGTCACATTTCCCAATCTTCTTAAGTAATGATTGAGACATCAAATTGATAGCAACGCCCCCATTTACCAAAACTTTGTTGACTCTGATATCATCAACTTTGGCTTGAATGAATAATGGTTTGAGATGACCTTTCATAGAACCATTTGATTTCTCAAATACGGCTTTTTGTTCATCACCACATCCATGTTGAACAAGTGACTTCAAACACACAAGAGGGGGGGTGAATTGTGATCTTTAAATTATTTAAAAAAAATAAGCACCAAAAAATATTTTAACCAAAAGAAATAAAGTGCTTATAAAAGTTTTTAATAAAGATGAAAAACTAGAGAAATTGTGCTAAAATAAATAACAAGTAAAGTAAATTTAAAAGAGATAAAGGGATGAGAGAAAAGGACACAAGAAGTTTATCCTAGTTCGGCCTAAAACACCAAGGCCTACGTCTAGTCCCCAAGGAAAAGCCCCTTGAGATTTTCACTAACCTAGCTTTTAAACGGGATAAGTTAGTAACCTTTACAAATAAGCGAGCACTCTTCAAACAAAACAATCCTTTGTAGAAGAGTCTCTAAACCCAAGAGATATCACCTCTCTTGAAACTAAATATAACTACGTACCTTAGATCTGAAGTTAATTAAGCCTAAAATTCGCATGAGCTATGATGGTCCAAATCCAATATTATCTTGCATTAGTTTCCTGTTACAAGACAAATATGATAAATATATAGAAAACTGAATATCATTGGTTGCAAGAATTAGACAAGAATACTGCTTTAGTTTCCCTCCATTGGTCGCATGACATTACCCAATATATGGGTAAAAAAACTGCTTATATAGTGTCTAGATTCCGAGCAAATCATACCACGGTTTTTTATAAAGATTTTGCTATCCCTCGCACAATAGTAAGTATACCGGATTTTACAACAAAACAAAATATATCGAATCCATAGGGAACACACACTAGTTTCGACCGTTCAAGTTTTACACTATTCTAAATCGAGGTTTTTAAAAGAGTTTGTTTGAGTAAACAATTTGTAACATAAATTGAAAATATGAATAAAGATTGTGTTCAAACTAGACGTCGTCGGTTATTCATTCAACGTATATCGATTATATACTTTCTAAGATTCAATTATATCTTCTCTTATCCCTTATCGTGCGTTTTAATGTCTAGCAAAGGACGGGAAATCCATTTTATCAATTGACTTCTGATGCTAAGCAAAATAGGCAATTGATTCAATGACATTTGACCAAATAGTGTTTGTGAATGCAAACCTAACCCAATATCTAAACATTAGTATCCACACATGATTTAATTCAAATCACTTGGATAAAACGTCAATATCACGCAATTTCTAAATCAAACTATCATTTTCGAATGGATGTTGGTTTTCAAGTTCTCCTTCCACTATACATATGGGATTTTGACCCATGTGAGAGATCGATGCTTCTGTATAAGCCAAAATTTTAATTTATTTCCAAAGGCCTCAATCAATACTTTAGAAGTTATTTACGGTATGGTTCTTAGATTCACCTATCAAATTATTTAAAATAGTTTTTGTTGAAGAAAAAGAATACTTGAATATGGTAGCTAAATCTTTATATGTCTAAATGTTAAACGGTACTGCAAGCAACCCTAATCCCGCCCTTAGGTTACAAATGGTCATCCTTCATAGTTTTTGCCATTATGCGACACACGTTTTTGTTGAATTAATTTCGCTTTCAAATTCTAAAACCGCCTCCCAATTCTTATCTAGCATTTTCCACTTCCCATAAACTGTTATTTTCTCTCTCTTATATCACAGACATCATTTTTTGTTCTCAAATAGTTATTTTGGTGTGTTAATTGTTGTTAGAACTCTAGTTGCACCCCCATTTCTTATCCCACCTTTTCCACTTCCCATTAACCGCTTTTTATCCCACCTTTTCCACTTCTCATAAACTGTCATTTCCTTTCCCTTCAGTTACGCGTATCGTTTTTGTTTCTTAAATATTTGTTCAAACAATTATTTTGATGAATTAAAATTAAATAGTTATTTTGGTGTATTAATTGTTGTTAGAACTTTGATTGCATGATTTTTAGATTCTTTTCCTACTCTCTAAATTATGTGAATTGATTTTTTTTTGTCTTTTTCTTTTATTGTTTCTTTCTATGCATGTAAAATTGTTCACAATAACAGTGATCATGGTTAAATATGTTACTGAATTTCAAATGTATATGAATTAACAAAGAACCCGTGCATCGCACGGGTTAGAGTCTAGTTGTAACCCAAAACTATGGTAGTCGGATTTTAAATGATTTGTAGAGAAGAATTTTTGGAACTCTTTTTATTCTTTTTTATCGGTGGAAGTGATAAAGGATTCACATGGAAGAAGTAAATTGCCTCATGTGACAAATTTTAACACTAAATAACTCCAAATTTTAAATGATTTAATTTAACGGTCAAGATTTAGTGTAAGTATTTTGACTTACATCTTGTATAAATGGATCTTGACTTTATATATATAGCCTTAATGTGTGCAATGGCCACCTTCAGCGTTCGATTCCCTCTTCCCAAAGTTTGTCACCTCATCCTGCAAAGCTCTTTAGTCAAATCATGGTCAAATTGTTTTCGAGAAAATATTCCTCGGTAAACAGTCTCAAAATCCACGCTATCGTTTGCGAGGAAATTATTCCTCAGACAACTTGTGGGCTCCACTCATAACCTAATACTTTTTTTACTTTTGTTTTCCGAGGAATCTTTCGTCGACAACACCTGTTGTTTGTGAGGAACTCAATTTCCTTGGAAATATTCGCAGGAAATATCCAAATTTCTTGTAGCGATTGAGCAACACAATATATTTTTAAAAAATTATTTTTGCCTTGTATCATTTGTGAGAGAGATTATGTATGATCATTACAACTATTCCGCCTATAACTTCTTAGAAACATAATGTCATGCTAACTAAGATGCCTGCCTTTGATGGCGTTAAAAATTCTATTTTTAGTTTGGAAATTTTTCTGCTTCTGGCCCTGATGGATATGGAGGATGTTCCTTTCATTCTTTTTAGGATCTTCAGTGATGGTTGGATATAACCTCAACAAAAAATAAAGGGTTTTGAGGTTCCTCATGGTGTAGTTACAATTTTGTGGGCTTTAGGGTCATTTGTGAGGTCTCAAACACCATAATACAAGATTGGGGTAGGTTCACTCTTTCAATAACCAATCCTCATTATGGTCAGACCATCACTACAAGAGAATATCAGATTAGCTACCATTACTTCCCTACGATTTGTTTTAGTGGTTAATTTGAAGTTACAAAAGTGAAGTTTAACTACCAATAATATTTTTTAACAACATTATTCGTTATATTTGGTGAATTCTAGGGTGACGGTTCAATCAAGTCTCTCACCCGTGAAGCATACAAAAAGAAATTATAACACTCATTTTAAAAAAAAAAAGAAAAAACAAACAAAAATCACTCTAACTCTTGTGAAACTATCTCTCTCTCTAAGAGAGACTCCACAGTCGAACTCCACCGTCGTCGTAACCACCGAACTCCACCGCCTCCGTTACTGACGAACTCCACCACCCCGGTAACCGACGAAATCCACCGCCGCCGTAACGGAACCATCATTTCCTTGTCGGAACTCCATTTCCAGATTCATCGGTTATAGATCTTCCTCATCTCTCTCCAAATCGATCTTCAACCGAGGAATCTTGAAGTATTGTTCTCTCATAAGCAGAAATTGCACATAAGGTTCATGCAATGATTGACGATGCTAGACAAGTTTATTTCCTTCTATGAATGCTTCATAATCTGATAAGTGAATTATTGTCTATAGTATACAAAGATTAGCAGACATGGTAATAATGTTCGTTGTTCACTTTTAAAAATGCCATATGATGGAGTGTCTTAGTATACATGCATTTGATCCGCGATCATTATCATAACCAGATTACAAGTAATGTTTTTCTTTCTTTCTGGTTTATTTGTTACCTGTATTATTTATCCTTTGACTCAGTTGATCAAATGTAATCATTTAATTGCAGATGGGCTTGTTAGAAAATTCTTCAGAGATGAAGATGGTATCAAATTTTATCGGCCATCACCATCTTATGATCAAAAAGTTATTTTGTTTAATTTAACTCTAGAGACATCTATAATTCGTAAATATGTTTCCGTAAGTGAAAAATCACAAAGTTTATGTTAATTGAAATTCTTGCAGCACCTAAGCCTACAAATTACATTTTTTAAGACTCTAAAGTGAGCGAGTTTTGACTTTGATTCTCTATGTTTGTCATTAATGGATGGTATTCCTTAGCTACCTTTTGCACAATGTCCCGACTCATACTCAAATTCAAGGTGCCTATTTTACTTATTTTCTAAGAGGAATTTATCTTGGTAAGCCTAGTTTGATATGTCGATGCTGGCCTATTTATTGGACTCAGAATCCTCTGTCTTGGGCTTAAAATTGATTAATGCATAGACAGTTTGTGGTCTCTTGACAAAACAGTGTCCCGAGGAGTTCATCTCTAAACAGGGCCCACTAAAAGCAACGAAGATAATGTAAAAAAGGTTTGTGCTTCTCTTAGTATATGATTTTATTTATGTTTCTTTGCTTTGATTTTGTACAGAATCTGTCAAAAAGGTTTGCTTCACTGATTCCGAAGATGGTTCAACATTGATGAAATCATTGTGTATTGGTTGGAAAGTGCTGATTTGGATGACATCCGCGAGAAGGATAGGGTTCTTGACCCCTACTGGATACCACCATCCACTGCTAGGGCAATCCTTGCCCCTTGTTTCAAGAATTTGTAGGTATATAGGCGGTGTTGGCACTACTCCATTGTCCTTCAAGATTTAATAGGATTCATATAATGTTGAATGCTTTCCTTTTATTTGTTTGATTTGTTCACCTATGTGATATCTGGCTTACTGTAGCTCTGTATATCAACAGGGCAAGTATGGTGAATTCATGATATGAAAAACTGAAGTAGAGCAACATCTTATGGATATAATAAATAAATTGAATACACTTAAAGCACCAAGTGAGTGCACCAGTTTTAGTCCTCCTTCAGAAAAATAGAAAGATTGGTTAGAAGGCACTAACCCAGACAATATTCAGGATGTTTGATTGGCAGCTTGGATAGGGAGTTCAAAGTAATTATAGAATGATTTTAAATTTAGTATACTACATATTTTATTAATACTTTAAACTTGCAAAAGGGTGTCCCTACTTCTGTTGAATGTGAGTGTGATGTTTATGTTTGTTTGGTTTTGTTAATGGTACTATGAAACTTAACTGTTCTCTTAATGATTATTGGAGATATATAGTTTATAAGTTGCTTTCTAGTTGTGTTTACGATCTATTCAACTAGTACATACTTAGATGAGAAAAACAATATTTATATATTTATTTTGTCTATTTAAACCGACAGTTGCAATGAAGTAACCTTCAAAATATGTTTTATGTGAATAGTTTTTTTGTAAAGTCTAGCCTAATCAATGTTGATAGAGTATTAAAAAATAAAAAGAAAAAAAAACCAATATTGATTAGATAGAGGCTTGTAAAGATAGTTTTAAAAATATTTAAAAAGCTTGGAAATAGTTATGAAATTGCTAGGAACATTTAGCTTGGATTTTACTGCAGAATTGTTTTGGTTATATCCTAGCGAAATAGTTAGGAAACAAACTTTTGAACACTACATTGCTACGTATTAATACGGAAGTAGCTAGGATTTTGTTAATATTAGTTGCGAATTAGCAAGGAAATATTTTGATAGATAATTTCCCGCCCAATCCATGCTAGGACGAGTATGATAGCTAATTCACAACTAAACTGAAGCTAAACACGTTTTGCTAGAAATTCGCTACAAAATTGCTATCATTTCCACCGTAGCAAATCACTGATTTTCCTGTAGTGCATTCCTAATTACAAGGAGAACCTTGAATGATGTTAAAAAATGAGAATTAACCATGAGGGTGAATGATTGGCATGTCACATTTAATTTACTCAATGCCCTTAAATACCCTGATGATGGTAAACAATTGCTCAGTTGCAAGTCCTTTAATATCTTAATGAAGAAGCAATTTCTCAAGGATCAAGCTAAGTTACATGAGATGAAACAATTTTAAAGATATGGATCCATTCCAAGAAGATACCTTTTACTCTGAAAGAGCCATAGCAAGATCCATCAAAGCCATGGTATAGGAAATGTGAGTCATTAGATCGACAAAAATAGTATGCAGGAACAACCCACCACTTATGGAGTCATCATTAGAGTTTGAGTTGAATCAACTTCTACCCAACTTAAAATATGCATATTGTAACAACCCGTTTTTAGCTAATTATTTTAATTATTTATTATATATATTTATGTGTGTTTATATGTGCTTATTTATCTTTGTGTGTATTTGATTTGGGATTAGTGGATTTTTTGCCTAAAAGGATATTTTAGTCATTTTTAGACTAAGGGGTATTTTGGTCATTTGGAAAATAAGTGTAAATTAGTCATTTTGTTAAGAAGGTTATTTTTTATGTTTTAGTGAGAATAGTTATTTTTACTAAGTTTCTAGTGAGTTGGAGTAATTATTTAGAGATGGTAATTATTCAGTGTTTTAGCGGATTAAAGAATAGTAATTTTTTAGAATTTGTTAGTAAGAGTGTTAGGCCCATTGTGAACATTAGAAACCTAGCCCAATAGGAGAGTAGTATATATACTTAACTCATGAAGGGAAATTAGGGTTAGAACATTTTCATCTCATAACCAAAGGGAGGCTGGAGAAAGAAAGTGGGAAGAATAAGAGAAGAGGAAGAACTTGGAGAAGAGGGAAGCTAGAGATTGAAGGCTAGAGAGGAGAGTGAAGCCATAGCTAGTGATTATTTTATTATAGATAGTGTATGTGTAGTCTTGTTCAATGTGTTCCGAAGAAAGGATGAGTCAAATTTGTCAATGATAAAAATGAGCTAATTCCAACGGTATATTAGACTACTTGGAGAATTTGTATGGACTATAGAAAGTTAAACAACTCCACTAGAAGGGACCATTTTCCACTTCCATTCATGTACTAAGATTTAAAGGATGTGTTTGGGTGGCCTAAAATGAAGAATGATGTAGTAGAATTTGTGTATTCATCTCTAACTTTTCAGAAATCATAGAAAGAACATGATAACAATAAGGAGTGTTGCAACCATTGAATTTACATGCTTGGATGTGGGATAGTATCTCAATGGTTTTTGTGTCGGTATTAACATAGAGTCATCAAAATGTGGTGCTATTTGGTTTGAATAAATTAGTTGACTAGTCAACTCATTTCATTAAGGAAATTATGATACTTCATATGAAATAGTATCTCAATAGATTTTGTGTCATCATTAACATAGAGTCCATCAAAATGTGGTGCTCTTTGGTTTGAGTAAATCAGTTGACTAGTCAACTCACTTTCACTACTAAAAAAACAAAAATTAGTGAGGGAAATTTAGAGAGGGAAAACATGAAATTCCTCTCTAATTCTCTCACTAAATTTTGTGACCAAGAAATTTGTGAGGGATTTTATTTTTTCCGTCACTAATTTCTCTCTCTAATTTTGCTTTTCCTAGTAATGTTTATTAAGGAAGTTGTGAGACTTAATGGATTGTTGTCCAACATTGAAATCCACGATTTGGCAGTAGGTAATGAAGCTAATCAATGGTCAAATGGAAACGACCATTCAATCGATGAATTGAATGAACAAAGTTCCATCTTTCATATTTTCTAAACAATTTTTTTATAATCATTAGGCCAGACAATTTCTACTCCGAAGAAAGAAATGAACTGATGGACTCTTGTTTTAAGAGAAACATAACTTTCATTTTGTCAAAAAAAAAATTAATTTCATTTTTTGAAAAATTATAAGTGTAACAATATTATGATATAAACTTTATGTTAAAGTATTTCAAGTAAAATAATTTTTTACAACACAATAATTAAAAATATTCTGATAAGTGGCAGTGTTGGAAATAAAAAGTGAACATATGCTTAAATTAGAGGCCATACCATACATCTATAATTAATAGAGAATAAAAAGATCTAATTATAATAATTTTTAGTGTCTTAATTCATTTTATTACCAACATCATAGAATACAAAGCCACAATTGAAAGATCCTTGAAATTATAAAAACAAAAGAAATAAAAATATATAATTATTTGATACCCTTACAATAACTAAATATAACCTATGTAATATTCTAGTAAATTGTATATTGCATAGTTTTTCCTAGTGTAAGGACTATTATTCCTTGTATGACGTAAATGTACTCTGCTTGGGCTCGTACTCAACAACCAAAAGGTGGTTCCACTCTAGAATATATACATCGGTTCAATTTGCACTTTACAAAGGGCTTCCAAATACTTGGTGGGCAATCATTAACATTGTCGCAATGGAATGCTGTAATGAAAAAACAAAATAAAATAATGTTACTAAAATGAGATAAAAGATTGTGTATGAACTAAAACTAAAGAAGAAAATTTGAAAATGATAAAAATATATATTACCGTTAATATTTTTTGCAATAAGAAATAAGGAGATAAATAAAATCATATAATACACGAATTGGAGAATTTTAGCCATATATTTATGTATTTGCATGTAACAAATAGAATATAATTTATTCATTTTATAGTGTATAAAGCTCATAATATGCAAAAAAAACAATTAAATATATTTAGTAGATCATGTGTCGTGTAAGTCCCTTTAGCACACCGACTAAAGGGGTAACGTAGAAAATTGTTAGTTATTAGAATTCTTTATTTTTTTAATTAACTCTCAACCTTTGATTATAGAAAGGGGACATTTTTAGTCAAAAAAAAAAGGAAAAAGAAAGGGGACATTTTAAAAATTATTGTTCACAATCGCCGCGAGAATATAGTTATGCACAAGTTGAACGTATTGTAAAATTATATATATAGAATCATTTGGTCGTTGAAAATGAGTATAAAATTTTGTAGATACATGATTTCACCAATATTTTCATTCACATAAATTCTTTTATTAAAGTTTGTATACAAGATATATTAGGAGTTATGTGATCGCGCGCTACGTATTTTTAGAAATGGGATTCTCATTGATCCTTTCACAAATTCCTAATTTGATTCATCCATAAATTAAATGAAGGTACTTAAATAAAATAGAAAAACACCAAGTATGTTTATACTAGTTCACAAAAAATTGTCGCTACATCTAGTTCTCCCCTCGTAGAGAGACAGAGAGAGAGAGAGAGATTTGCCTCATACAGTCGAGGACATAATCCACTAATTGTGTATTCGTTGTTTTGCCTATACATGCTCTATGATTATTGATACTTTTCCTATCCACTTCTTCTATAGCTACAAATCTTATAATCTTCCGAACCACATCTAGAAGCTACCTGGTTGAGGATCTTTTTTATGTGTCTCTCTGATGGTCAACTAATTTGTGAGGTCATGACATTAATGATAAAAACATTGAAATGATTGTTATTAAATATTATAAAGTGGTAGACTGAAAATATGTTAAAATATTACAAATTAAAAAAATCATTAATAATAAACATTAGGTTATTGAGTCTAGTGTTTTCTATATATCATTGACATCCATTTTGCAACAACCTCACCGCACTAAATGTTGTTCTTCTGATCAAATCAGTGGCGTCATTTGTAGGAAACTAGTAATTCTCATCTTCTATTTTTTTTTCTAAAAGATCAAAACTATTAAAAAAAACATTTATATTTCATAAACGAAATCAAATCATGAGAGAAGCCGACCATGTCGAGCATATGAATTGTGGCACCGCCTCTTCATCTCTGGTTGAGACACCATGAGTGAAAATCAACCTTCGCCCTCTGCCACTAATGACATTGGTAAAACAGATGCCCATTTAGGAGCCACAAACTCTCGCAACTGCAACCATCATTCCTACAACGGCCACGATGTTCAACTACATTATCCAGACCATGAAGCTAATTATCCTCGACAATGGAAGTTGTTTCTATCATTTGATTAAGTAGTAATTTATTTTTTTAGTGATGCCATTATTTTTTTGAGTGTTGTTAGAAAAGTTGTGAAGTTTGGAGTCAAGTTTTGGGTTTGGCACATGGAAATTTGTGCATAATATATTTTTAGTGATTTGATTCAATTCATGTATATTTTGAATTGAATCATTCAAGCTCTCGGGTGTTTGGCTCATGAATAGATTCAAAGTTGTTTTGAAAGTTCTGAATCGATTCAAAGTTTCTTTGAATCGATTCAATCTTCATCTTAAATTCTTTGAATCAATTCAAAGATTCTCTTATTCTATTCAATCTTCATGACGACCCGAACTTCATATTTTACACTATTGAATCAATTGAAGACTTTTCTGATTCGATTCAAACCCAATTTTTTAGTGTTATTTTGGGCCAAACTTACTCCTATCTCACTTGCTTATATATACTTCCCTCCGCTCATTCTCTCATTTATATAATCAATTTGCAAACACACTCTAAAGTTTCTAACATCTCTTTTTCTACAACTTTCTTCAGATTAAAAACTTTCTCTAAGAACTCTTTAGGATTTGAGATCTAGATTGTTAGGGAGCAATAGGACTTGTAAATTTGGTTTCTTTCAAGGATATTGGTGGAGGATCAATGATCTAGAGCAAAAGTAGGTACTTTTCACCTCCAAATGTAATTACGGGGGTTGTTTCTTAAACATTCAATCGAAGTAATAATAAAGTTCGTATCCACGAAGACCGTTATTAATTTCTACTTAGCAATTTCATTATTAAAAAGGATGTATAAAATTTGTATTGATGCCCTAGGCAGTCGAGTTGTTTTGTAACATAAACGGATGAAAAACAATAAAAGCTTGGTTTTAGAAAATTTGAGAAACGTATGGTTAAGACCTTCGAATCCTCCTAAGCTCTCCTATGGTAATTTGCACTCCTCGTTCAATCAATGATTATTTAGTTTCACGACAGATTAACTTAGTAATTCTACCCAATCTCTTGACCTAGAATTCTCCCCGCAAGTGACAACCCCTTAATCTCTTAAGTGAATTCGAAGCCATTGGAGGTATTGAAAGAACGTTAACCCTTATGTCATAACCTAATAATGATCTATCTCTAGCTTGATTACTTAGGTTAAACCTACTACCTAGTTCAGAGTTAAAAGCCAGGGTTAGTGGTCATTCAATCTCTATGATCAGTTCGTATATTCATAACGCTAGGGTTAATAGTCGATGATAAACATACAAAAAGCATTAAACACAAAGTAATATGAATAAAGACTAAACTTTCATTGAAATTCAAAGGAGTTCAACAAATTAGGGTTCCTATAGGATTACATCGGATTCATCTCAGGAATTAACCACAAGAGAATTAGTTACTCATAGCTAAAGTATAAGCTAACTAACATAGGAAGAAAGATTCATACATGTAATGGATGATTGACTATTAGTTTTGATGGTTGCCCACCAGATCTCCCAAAGTCTCTGCTCCAAAATATGCTTTAGGTCTCAAAATTCGTCAACCCTTAATCAGAAAACGCAGTTTACTTAAATAGGCAAGTGAAAAATCGGGCCCCGAAGTGAAACATTCGGTGCCCGAACTGCACAATAAACCAATCCAAAAGTTGCGCAAAATTGGCGCCCGAACTATGCCGTTCGGCGCCCGATTTTTGTCGAATCAAACGCTCCTCTTGTGCTTCAAATTCGGCGCCCGAACAAGCTGATTAGGCGCCCGATTTTTGTCGAGCCAAAGGCTCTTTTCCTGTACCAAAATCGGCGCCCGAATGTGAGGATTCGGGGCCCGATTTTCTCTTTAAAAATTTCCTTGCTTCCTGTTCTTTTGACCCTTTTTGCTCCATACTTCCAATGAATTTGTCATAAAACTAACTAAAAAATAGCTAATAAAAGAGAGATGACAGAGTGTCATCAGGTACTTTTCACCTCCAAATGTAATTACGGGGGTTGTTTCTTAAACATTCAAGGTTCAAGAGGATCAAAGTGGAGGCATAGGAAAGACGATTTCTCGAAGTAGAAAATCAAAGGATTGTATGAAAGCTTGAGATTCGAAGATCTTGTGGCTGTCCAATTTCAAGAGGTCTTAAAGATTGGATCTTGTGTGACTGCTTAGCATAGAAGAGTAGGAATCGAAGGAATCTTCGTAATCATAAACTTGTAAACATTTTCTTAATGGTGGAAGCCTGTGGTAGAGACGTATTCTATCACAAAGAGAGGACATACCCCTAGCGAGGACGAAAAAGGGGAACCTCTATGAATCTCGGTGTTCTTCTCTCCTTATCATTTTATTTTAAGCAATCTAATTGTGATATATGAATTTTTGAATGAAGTAATTACCATTTGAAAGTGTGTTTTGTCTTTACAATAACCTAATCTCAATTTCCTTAATTGGGATCTTTAATCTTTCAACTTGCTCACAATCAAACTTGGAAATTAACTTCAAATAATTATTTTATATATCTTGTGTTCAAATTCATAGATAGTGTGATTTATTGTTAATTGTTTTTGTTTGAGATAGTTTATTTTGATAATTTGGATTGTATATTGTTTGTTGAATTGGAAAATAAAATTCATTGATTAATTTCTTATTCATAGTTGAATTCTTATTTTCATACATTGTTCTGATATTATCATTATATTCATAAGCACAAATTCAATAGTCATCATTATTTTTCAAAAGTTTTCAAACTCACGCTTTCACAAAGAAGCTATTCACCCCCTCCCTCCCTCCCCTCTAGCTTCCTTGTTCAATCGTCATATAGACCAACATTCAATACATATGCTTTCCTTGTGAGACTATGCATGTAATTATCAATGATAATACTTTTTGCTCTCCCCGCATGACCATGAAACTAATTTTCCTCGACAATAATTTACTCTCTCTATGAGAGTATTCTTGTATTTGTCCTCGACAATACTTTTTTCTCTCCCCGCAAGACCATGAAGCTTATTGTCCTCGGAAACACATCTTCTTTCCATATGAGACTGTGTGTAACTGACTTTGACAATACTTTTGTTATCCCCGTGAGACCATGAAGCAAATATTCATCGAAAATACATCTTCTCTCTGTGAGACTATAAAGTTAATTATACTCGCACTAATTTTTCTCTCCCCATGAGATAATGAAACAAATTGTACTCGACAATATATTATATCTTCCTTCAAGTATAGTGTCCTCGACAAGATCATTGGTCTATTAGAGAGGTCGTAAAAAATATTTTCTACACAGCAAAACACGTATACAAGTATCATAACTTGTCTTTATAACATCTTTTCCCTTGAAAGCTCAAAATCATCACTCTTATACTACATGGTTGGTGACTTGGGGGAAATTGTTTCGAATTTCCCAAAGGATTATGCTTGATGGTCCAAGAGATGTGCTCGACGATCCAAAGCATATGCTCGACGGTACAAGGTCTATGCTCCACAATCCATATGTTGGATATAGATCCAACACCATAAGAGGACCTACAATGTTCTCCCGTTCCACCATAGTTTCGTCTAGCATAGGCCCAACATAGATAAAGGCCAAATACACGTATTTGGTCGTTAATACTATCTGCATTGTTGGAACAAGGGTGTTTCACAAGTCACCTATTGAGTTTTGACAATAACAAGGTATTAAAAATAATCAATTGGATATGCTAAACAATTTGTTCAAGTGTGCAGGATCCATAATCAAAGTACT
>Ga0315914_1005853_pt1 | contig 17720 bp, 11 predicted proteins | sample MpolenodulesMG_FD_203920 | JGI IMG/M metagenome (GOLD analysis project Ga0315914, IMG submission 203920) | Medicago polymorpha root nodule microbial communities from Los Angeles, California, United States - elongated nodules | ecosystem: Host-associated > Plants > Roots > Nodule | place: USA...
GTGATTTCAGGAAAATCTTTTGGATTTCTCTCAACCAAGTACACTGATCATTTGTCAAATTCAACTACCATCAATTAGAAAAATAATGTTTGTGTATTAGATTATAGCCTTAGCACTGCCACTTCAATCATTCACACTTCTATTCATATAGGGACATCACATGGCTTTTTACTTTGATATGGTTTCCTTCAATACCTATGGATGAACTTACATTTCAAAGAGATGCATAACTTGAAGATAGCAGCAGTTGGTAGTACAAACATTGCAATTGATGTACGGATTTCATATTATTTTAACAAGAAATAAGTTCATTTTTTAATATTATCATCATCGAACTCTTTTTACTATGTCTAGTTGATTTTACATAGCCATTACTAACATACCATATCAAGTTTATTTTACGTAGCCATTACTAACATACCAAGTTACCAATATGTAGTCACGTTCAGTGGATATTATACTGTTGGACAAACCTGGGCATGTCATAGGATGCTATAAGAGAGGGGCGGGGGCAAGATGATCATATTAGCTGGTCAATTGACAAATAAATATCATGTTTGCAAATTCCAGCCTACATGTAACATAATATTTTTTTGACACGCTGGATGCACCATGACTTCATTTCTCATTAATGGCAAATAGTGCAGAATTAAATAATTAAGCTTATTGTCCATGTAGAGAAATCAAGTTTCAACTATAGCATGAATAGCTTTTTCATAAAGGTACGAAGTTACAACTACAGATATAACTTTACAAGACCATTAACAATGGATAAAGATGATATTACATTCAAAGAAATTAATCAGCATTTAGGTTTTCTGTGAGGCCCACTTTTTCACAAAACAACAACTAAACTTCACAGAAACACGAGAAAATCTTCGGAACAATATTAGTTGAAAGAAGTTACCTCGATTTTCTCCTCTTTTGTACAATATTTGCCTCAACATAAGCTCGATCACGGAAATCTTTAGCTAAATATTCATCTCCACCTTTCATTAAGCCTGCTAAAACTGCCGCAGCATGTTCTCTTACCTAGACCAAAGATTAAGTCTTCCAGAATGAGGTAATTTAAATGCAGTAATTAGAACCACATCAGATTAAATGTAAATAGAAACCATCAAAAATAGAAGAAATCACGAGAAAAGAAACAAAGAGAAAGCCAGAACATGGTATCCCTAAAAATGCTGCGTTCATATAAATTTGTTCACATGATGAACTACCACTAAAAACTTTTTTTTTTTTAAGTGAACGCACTTTCTCCACAGGTAAGTCAAACTCGGACAAAGGAGAAAAACATTAATCTAACTACTAGCATTTGCCATTCACAAAAAACAAAAACCATTTGGTGTATGATCTTGCTTCATTCACAACCCAGTTCTTAAAAGTGGAAAGAGGTTCCAGGCTAATAGACAAGTAGGACCTATCAGGTGAAAACTTCTCAACAAGCTTAGGATTTTCTATATAGTACAGACGTCCCATCCTAAATCACCCAAATTCCAAAATAAAGGGATGAAAACAACATAGTGTGCACTTCTATTTAAAGAGCGAGAGCTTGCCTCAACTTGGTTGTCTACTAGTAACTTCTCAACCGTTTTCCAAATTTCTTGTTTCTTTGAACTTGAGAGAATGAAAGTGTGCCTGTTAAAGATGGGAACAAAACTTTATTTTCATCTGTTTGATAACAGGCAGTAGTAAGATAGTTATGAGAAATTTTGCGAAAATTATTACAATGAAAACCCTCTGAAATACTGTTTGCTTATATATCAAAAGAGGGGTTTAAATCAGTTGTCTTAAAAATCGAATATTACCACATGAAGATGGATGCGTATAAGGACTCCAACTATTTAAACTTTAAAGTATGGTATGCTGAAGCAAACCAGTCACAAGATCAAATACCTGTACATGAAAGTACGCAGATATGTCAATGTAGCAGATCTCGTTCGCCAGTTGGAATCATTGGCAGAAGAAAGAATCACATCTATGGCCTTCTGGAGGTGAGGTTCCCAAACAATCATCCATTTTAGTAATTCAAATGCTACCTTGGCTAATGTTGACAAATCCTTATTTGATGTGTCCTTCAAAAGAAAACAACATTACTCAGAAGTGTGATAACCGATATACTTGAAATTGAATGATGATAGAAAAAGGAAATGAATATAAATTTTTTTCTAGGCAATCGTCCGCTTTTTTATTTCCCATATGTTCCCTCCACTGGAAGTAATACTATTTGAGGCGTGTCAGGCACAAAATGTTGGTACCTCTCTCAGACAGGATTCGAACCTTGGTTCACTATGTTGTGGGAGTCTAGCCCCTTCTGCTAGACCAACCCTTGTTGGTAAATGTTGTCTAATTTTTTAATACAACTTCTCAAAGGTATAGGAATGTTAAAAGCAATGTTGTGCATACCCTTCATTAAAAGTCTTGCAACAGTAAGCTACACAATTTGACACATGATTTTCTATTTCACTAATCATTAATTCCATGTAACCACAAAAGCATCTCAATTGAAGTGTCCTGATATGAATATAGCATAAGCATGAGAAATGGAAGCTTGTGTATAGAAAGAAAAAGTGCCTATCTCTGTAGTTAATAGCAGCCACTATAACAGCGCTGTGTAGGGTAGCAGCCTTTAGGCGCTACAAGAATCCTTCTTGCATTAAATTTTTGAGCATCAGTGGCAAAGTTTGACTGACTTTTTTGTAAATGTTAGGTGGTGTAGTGGTTACTCCGTTGGTTTTTAGCTTCGACGCAGAGTTGGAATCTTGCCTACGGAAATTCGCACATGTGCCCGGTACTATGGTGTAAATTCTTGTATTGTTTCCCCAAACTTCGACATAGCAGCCATATCGCTACCCACTATACCACTTCAGCGTTTCGAGGATCAGCCGCTATCCGCCATAGACTACATAGCCACCTACTAATATTTTATGCAAGGACATGCACAGGTATTCTTCAACTCTAAGAACCTCTATTAAGAAATACCAAGATTTCAAGGGATTATACTTCAGATTTGGTCACATTCTTTGCCGGCAACCATGTTACTGGTTTTTAGATTTTGGTGGAACCAGAATCTTGGAAGAAAGTTATGAGCAGAAAGTTTCAAGATAAGTTATCCTATTAATCAACTCCTGGAAGAAAATCAGGATTTTGAGTTTGGTGTTTTTACGAAACTCTGGTTAATACCAATAACATAATCTGGTGTCTATACTTGAAGGCTCGAGAGAATAAGAGAATCAAAATCCTCAAAAAAAAAAAAATCATACAATTTGTCAAAATAAAACACACAATCAAGTTTACATAATACGGAAAGAAATTGGATCAGAGTTATGAATAATGTCAAATTAAAAGTAAAAAATTGCATATCATCATAAATCCATTCAAATGTTTAAACCCAAACCTGCAAGGAAATCACAGGATAAAGAAGCCCCACAATCACATCGCGTAGATAAGAGGATCTCCCGGACTTCAACGACGAGATGATAAAGTAAAGTAGCTGCATTTGTTTGGAACAGTAAACAATTAGTAAAACAAATAGTAAATGATATAATAATAAGTAAAAGCAAAGTCCATAAAAATATATCTCATATCAGTACCGTTTCCATCCATTTCATATCATCTTGTGAATCCCCGTCTAAATGCCCATTTTGAGAATTTGTATCTATTGTATTCACAGCTTTATCTGATTGGGAAGCAATATGAATGTTCACAACTGCTTCAGCTGCTCTCTCTGTAAGACAATGAACCCAACTTTCATCTTTCATCAAATTATCAGCATTGTTGGTTCTCTCATCACCCACATTATCACGATGACTTGAATGATATAGCCGAATGTTAGAGCATAATACAGAAAGGGTAACACCTAGAGCCTCCCTCACCTGTGGCATAGGCAAATTAAAATAGGTCAAAACCACAAACAATTAAGAAAATGTCTACCCACTTATATATTCATGTTGCAGAACAGGGAGGGGGTCATCTGTTCCAGTGCCAAACCGTTTATTCCAACCACTCTCTCCAAATGGACGCATATAAAGACAGAGATCTTTTATGTTCAAATACTACCTGACCATGCATTAGTTAATAAATTTATGCATGTCTTCAATGTAAGTTTTTTTTTGCAGAGAATTCCTTTTTCTCCTTGCAACTTCCCCGACTATTTTTTAAAATCAAAATCATATACACAAAATTTTGTTATGATAATTAACACTAACCCTACATACGTAATTCCATAAAGAGATAAACCAGAGCACAGTAGTAGTATATACAGCAGTTATATTCTCCGGGACAGTCAACCAAGTCAAGTGATAGAATACGCCTTAAAGATGTAAACTCAGCTATTTCTTTGTCCCATGTCCTATTACAAATGCTGGGAAAAGATCCATTTTAAAAATGTAAACGGTCAACTAATGCCACAATAAATGAAGTAAACCAAATTAATATCTCTTAATCTGAATTTGTGCTGCTATTTTTCCTGTCTCAGGCTGCGATGGATTTGGTGTATATTGGTATGTTGTGTCCTGTTCTTCCTCATGGAAGATATGGTCCTCATTCTTAGTATGTTTGGTGCATTGTTAGTATGTTTGATGCTGGTGCTAGTGTTTGCCATTGATAGGGGACTGATATTGTGGTGTGGTGGACTGGTTCTGGTTTAATTCTTTGGCTGCACTTTGCTGTATTAGTAGGCTTGGGTTGAGCTAGGTTCTTTCATTTGTGTTGTTAGGATATGTAGTGGTTTTGGTTTCTTATCTAAACCTGCTAGTGCAGAGTGTGTATCTTTTGGCCCTTTTCAGTAAAAAATAAATAAATCTTGAATCTGGACACATCATGACAAATTATCCTAGTACGAATGTGCTCTCAACAGCTGAGGAAACATATTTATCAATTGACAACCATGTATGGAAGCCAAGGATTCAATTGACAGTGTAAGCCTTCTGATTAGATGTTGCAAATTTAGTTAGTCTTGAGGCTAGTCTTTGAATCTTTGCATTTGACACAGACGATGTTAGTAACATCAGTAAAAAAGATTGAATTTCAAAAAACAGTAAATGTTATAAAATGTGACAGTGTGTATTCTAGATCAGTCTATTTAAAATCATTAGGAATTTGAACTATAATCAAATTGGCTGGAACCAAGGGAGGGTGGAAAGTAATAGATCAACATGAGAATTTAAACATGATTGATTAAATATAAAGGATCAGACGAAATGCATACTTGGGCTGATGAGTGGCACATATTACCAAGAACTTCCTTCAGCAGTGTATTGTGGAGCTGGATTTCAGCTACTGGCATTTTCTGTGGAGATATTTCTATAAGTGAAGCAGCTAGAAAAGCATATCGCTTGGCTGTTACAGTGGTAGCTACTGTTGGAGGTAAAGGTGTCATCAAGGAATCCAGAATTTTTTGCCTCAAAAGAGGAACTCTTGTTCCATACTTTCCTTTACCAGTAACTGCGTATCTTATGCAAGAGGACCACTCAGGAACTGATTCAACAGATGGTGCTAAAATTATATTCTTCAACTGGGGCATCAGCCAGCTTTCCCATGCTCCTGACAGACCGTCAATATCAGAATGCAGCACACCTGCCAATGCTTCAGCGGCTACACATTGTTTAGACCTCTCCTTAGCAATTGTAAACTCGTCTACTGCATCTTTAAGAGCCAACACTACGGGCATGCCACATTCTTGTACTAGCCGCTTGAAAATACGAGCAAAACTTGAGTAGAATGTATCACTTCCTAAAAAGGAGATCCAACTTGGCGTACGTGGCCATGAAGCCGAAAATTCAAAATAAAAACGGGTTATGGATTTGTCTGCTAAGCTTTGAATACTGGAATCTCCTTGGTTTCCTCTAGAAGCAGATTCGTTGTCAGTTATTATGTGAACATGAGAAAGACTAGTAAGTGTGTCATTGAAGAAACCATCTTCCTGAAAAGTTTGGGTTAAAGTTCCTTCTAGGGATGACTTGACATGGCCTTTCAAATCCTCAAGTACGTCAGATTTCTCACCAGGAGACAGCTTATAAGGTGATTCCTTTAACAATGTATTCAGAGCCGAAATAGCAAGTATCCTTGTCTGAGGAAGTTGACTTTTCAAATTCTTCAAGAAGTGTCCTAAATAAAAAACAGTATGAATAGCATAAACACAGGTGCATAAAAAAAGTGCAGAAATGCCGACTTTGAATGTGCAAAAGGAAAGCCAAAAAAATATAACAGAAAACGAAAGATCCAGAAGCAAACAAGAAGATGTACAAACCAGCAGCTTCACTCAGGATTTTAGAAGATGAATTTGGATGACTCCGAGACGCCAAAGCCAGCAGGAGCAGAACTCTGTTCGCCATCAAATTATACCTGAAAAAACCGAAACTATCAGGTAACATTTTAAATGTGCAAGAATTTCAACAGAAAGCTTAAATAAGTTGACAAATTGTGAAGCGCCGTGTAAAAAGTAAAACAAATGAAAAGGAAGCAGATGAGAGACAGAACACAAATATACAGAAGAACAACTCATTAATCATGAGTCACTATTTTCAAACCAAATGAATGGACACTTACCGCCAATGCAAGCCGATAGAATCAAAACTCATAGAACCAATCTGAGAAACCAAATCGGAAAACTCCAGTCCACCGTTATGATTATCATTGTCTGATATCCTGAAAAAGCTTCTAGATACTCCAGAAAATTGGATGTTGTACTTCACAAAAAGCTGTTGGAAGTGAGGAAAAGTTAAACAATGATAAGCACATAATAAAATTGCAGTAATCCGATGCAGGGAAGCTTACCTCATTAATTGCTTTCTGAGATTTCAGGGATTCGTGATGAGAACTTCAAAGAAGAAGCAAGGAAAGTATTATTCACTAATGTTACACAAGTTATAGCGATTTTTATCTAAAAGGGGAAACAGAGAAAATAGAATTACCTTGATAGAATTGACAAGATAAATGAAGAGAATGACTTTTGATCCTAGAATCAAAGAAACTATGTAAGAAGAATGAAAATATTAGCTGTCAATAAAAGAACTTTAAAAACCTAATCCTTGACAATCACCGTAGTCAAATGCTTGAGAACTGTTTGTGAGGCAAGGACTGAACAAGAACCCAAGACTGTATACTCCTTGGCATTGGGGTCCTGCAAGTTATTAGTAAGACTGATGACACATTTTGAAATCATAGAAGGCCATCTCTTGATCAGCTTCACTAGAGCTTTCCCTGCAAGCCTGGATCATAAAAGAATCTTAATCAGGCATAAAACAGCACAGTAGTTGAATTCAGTAAAACATGTTAAATTATTGGATGAGATGTTAGCTCACATCCAAAAGGAAAGAGAATCAAGATAAATATTAGTAGAACAACTAAAAGAAATTAAACTTAACTTCTATAACACATGAAACCTCAAAGTAAACATGGTCTGAATATTTACATTGATGCATGATGATAAGACTAATCACTGTATAGATGATTCTGACTGGGGGTTTCCAACTTTCAAAATAAATTGGTTTCATTTTACTGAAAAAATTTTTGGTTGACTTAACAGGCAATGTAAGCAGTTCAACCTAAATAAGAAAATATGAAGCATCTATTCTTGGATTGTAACACGAAGAAGGAACTATACCACGAGTTTATTCTTAAGCACATCAGCAATTACAAACAATATTTTTAAGCCCTTTTCTCTTTTCCTTATAAACTATTGCAAATTTATTGTACACATTATAGAAATCAAATCCATGCCATCTTAGACCATTGGAGGTGCAACACTAAATTCTATATAAATGCAAAGCCTATGAACTGATTTCATTGTGCTATTTTTTTCTCCGGCAAAAGAATTCTGGATTATTTGTTTGTTCGTTGAATATCGTTAATTACATGGCTAACATATAAAAATCAAATAATATAGAAATCAAAATTTCAGTTAGCTATTGATTCCTCAGTCACTTACAGGCGGACAGTTTCATAGCTATGCAAAGCGAGATTCAGTAAATCATCCATCAAAATAGTCACGTGTTCAGGTGGACAATAATTCCCACTTGTACGGTAAAGATGATAGGATGCTTGTGAAGACCTCCAGGTATTGTGCATGAATGCCTTGTCGATAAGAGCCCACCTAGGTCTGAAATGACCACAAACTCAGACTTATCAAAAAGTTCTTAGCAAAAGTTCTTGCGTTTAAGAGCGAAGAGTGGTCAAAGTATTAGTACCTTTTCTTTCCTTTAGAATGAGATGACACAATAAAATTAATTGGCGGTTCTATTATGGCAGCAGATTCCAACTTCCAAGACTGTCTGTGACTTGACCACTCATCATATTCCAAACTTCCTGTGTTTGAAAAGGGTTCGGAATTTAGTTAGGTTGTGCATGTACAAACAGAATTTGGAATAATATGCAAACACTTGATTGAATGGAGAATTCAATACCATAATTTCCCAAAGCGTCAATAATACGAATAACGAGTATCAACAGGATGCTGTCATCAGATTTATTCTCGATGACATATCTGTTAAACAGACAAAGTTTAATATCATTTCCGGATCGAAAACCAAATAGTCATAAATTGAAGGGATGAAGCATAGAGTAGCAGTATATGTGACACTTACTTGCAGGCTGCATGTACAATCTCAGTAGCTTTTTCTCTCAGAGCAGTAGTTCCAACAGTACAGCCTGTTGCCCCAGCAATTAGAAATGTATGGTTTGAATCTTCAACTATTCCATTCTTAGAGGCTGGGACAAAATCAGGCAAGCAAGAAAAAAGTCCTTGCAAAGACGACTCAATACGTAAAAGAGTCACTTTCAAGTGCTCTTTCTCATCTCCTGCATATAAAATTACATTCAATATAACAGTTAGAAAAGCATACATTTGTATTATTATCCTATAGGAATTTCCTTCATAGAAAATTATCATCCAAATATGTCTTATGATAAACAAATTACGATATCAGAAAAAGAGGAAAACTCCAAGAAAACAGAATAATACGTATCAGCATAATGAACATAGATAATTTCAAGAACTGTTCATAATTAATACAAGTCTTCATCGTCAAAGAGGAACTTAAATAAGAAATCTTGCTAATCAACACAGGATAACTAATTAACTTCTCGAGACAAATGCTTATTTGTTATACCTTGATCAGCATGAATTTTAGTTTGGCATATTTTCAACAGATCATCCAAAGCAGACTTAAAGTGAATATCTAAAAGCTCGTTTGCAAAATGAATTTCTTCATCACAGGGAATATGCCACTTTGGAATCAACCTTTCATCAGCAGAAAAATCTTTCGTACTAATCCACTCTTCTAGAGCAACAACATCAGGGTGACTAAGAACACACCTTGAAACCCAAAAAACAGTGTTTATGTTACTGAAGATATGCAGCCACAGAATCGCGGAAAAAATACTACGCAAACATAGTGAAATGAATGAACCCTTCTAATACATACTTATATTGGTCTATTGGATAATAATGAATCTGACTTCCAAGAAGAGACCTAAGAAGATGGTCAGCAGCACCATTAACCTGTCAATGAAAATAGCAATCAAATATAGATATGGAATCAATGGAATACTACTCAGCACCAAATTCATGTGTATTAGTAAAAGAATGCAATCAGCTTATTTGAAGAAACAGATCAAGTGTGCCCGTAAGAGTAAGACCTTCCAAGACGGTGAGTCAAAAGCCAAGAAGATAACTTCTTTTAATTGATCCTTGTAGCGGAGGAGTGCTGGACCTCCATACGTGATACCAACTGATAATATCTTTAGTTGATAGTCAATTGCAGCCTCAAGAGCTGGTGAAATTGTGGACCTAACCTGAAGTAGAGAAGTCTCAGCTTTCTAGAGAATCCAGAGGCAACATTGAAGTCAAAGACAATCACAAATAACCAAAATCAGGTACCTTGGTTGTAGCAGAAGTATCAAAAGTCCCACCTCCTCCAAATCCAGTGCCTGGTGTTCCTTTCAAAGAGGATGTCACAGACACTAATATTGGCTCAACAAGTTGACTAACTGCTTCTTCCGGGTTTGAGTGAACACACGCACAACAGAGCAATCCAACCTCTGCAATAGCACCAGGAAGAATGTTTGTCGTCACAAACTTGGAAATTTTCTTCAATGCCTGTTTGATATGTCAGTGAAGTGCAAGACAATATATTAGCTCAGAAAAAGTTGTCTATATCAAGTATTTTTAAGTTATAAAGTTATACCTGATTGTATAGTGATTTTGAAAGCCTCCCAAGAAGAATTTCAAGAACACAGAAGTAGTATGGACCCTCGTCAACTAGAAAAGTTCCTGACGAAGCTGACGAGTGCAGACCTTCATTTCTAATATACCAAAAACCAGTTATCCAATTATGAAAGCATAATAAAATACACAAAATCCACTTAAACAACATCTTTGCCAAATAAAATTACGTGCAAGAGAGGGGGGATTTTGACACCATTACTTACAAAACACTGCTGGGTTCTAAGTGTAGAAGTAGGGAAAACAGACGGCATAAGAACTCATCCAGCCATTCAGAAAAGCGGATCATTGGCATAAATGATAAATCGTCAATTTTATCATCCAATAAAGCCAACTGCATTTACACGGTAGTGGTTGAGCATTTGTTATAGTAGTACCAGCAAGAAGCTGTTTATTCAATATATCTAGAAGCCGTTTATTCAATATATCAAGAAGTTGAAACTCACGTTTGAAAATATGGAACCAATTAATTGCATGGTAGCTAAAGTTTTCGGAGGGTCATTAGCATCCATGCCAAGTAATGCATTAGATAATGAAACCCCCACAAGATCAATGAATGCTTCATCACCACCGCCAAGATCAACTTGTTTCATGGAGGAAGCCGATACAGATGTATAAAATAGTGAGCGCCCAACAAATGCTACAGACATAACTGCAATTTTCAACTGGTGGGTGGCAGTCATCTGGCTAGGCAAAATGAATATGGTCAGAACTCAGAAAGACAAACTAACACAATACAGTATACTTTCAAAGAGTATCTATCCCTCAGTAGACATATTACCAAGAAGAAAATATTATTCTTTGTAATGCCACTGACCACATATGATTTCTGAAATTCTACCATGAAAAATATTCAAACAACACAACTAACCGTCTCAAGGGCCATTTGAAACCTAGATGCCACAAATGGAAGGACCAGTGAGGGTTCCACATAAGACAATATAGATGTTGCTGCAGCAACTGTCTCAGAGAGATGCTCATTCTTGCTGTATTGACCACGATCAATTAATTTTAGCATTGTATTCACAAAGAAGACCCTCTCTGATTCTCCAAGATGCTGTTCAGTGGGTCTGCAATTATTTATGCCCCTGTAGAACAGAGTTTTTCAGTTCCATAAAACAGAAGCAGGAAGGAAAAAAAAACAGAATAGATGACAAATGATAATTGATCCGTACAACTGTTCATTTTGTAGACGCTTCTGAAATTGAATCACCAAATGAAACAAAAACCGCTCCAGTGAGTAAGTCCATCGACCACCATTTGAGGGATGATAGTATCTAAGGGAAGGAAAAGAAAACAACAAAAAGGGAATAATTGAATTGAAGAAAAGGTAAACTTAATTAAGCTAAATATTGCAAGCAATGTGTAAGTAAACTAACTGTTCCAAAATGTTGACCAATTTCTCAAAGTGCTGTTTTGCGGAACTGCCAGGTCTTAGCAAATATACCTGTAATTGCAATTACAAAAGATCATTATTAAAAATAAGAAACCAGCAACATGGCTCAAATGTTAGAATCCCACAAAAATAAGGAACGACATATTTTCTTACAATTGACTTGGAAATAGCCTTTGCAGGGGTGGAAGTTCTATTGGCAAACAAGAACCTTGTGTTTCTTGGGACATCCAGTGAAAAGGGATATGATCCACTTCCATTTGCAACAGGAACCTGGGATTCATTAGTGCAAGCATGAAATGAGGCAAAATCCAAATGACTAACCAAAGGAGTAAGCTATGGAAATAAAGATCAATTAGCTTTACAAATATTGAATAAGTAATGAAATTTATACAAAACATAGCAGGACAACATGTGGGTGTACCTACAGATCAACTAATCCAAACAGTTTCACCAGAGGATGCATTTTTTACTGTAAACAAGAATTTAAAAATGCACTAGCTAGTTTTGATAGCATGCTCATGACTTCGCAGGAAATAACTGATACAGCTGTGGCATTAAGATTGCCATTTGTTGGAGGTATGTTTGGAAATGGATTGGAATTCCTACTTACATAATAATGCATCTAAACTTGGCTATTAAGAAGGGCCGTGCTGGTCTTGTGGTAGAATAATGTGCCTGTTTGTTATATATTTAAAAAAAATGGATTTTTCTTTGTATTGCTAAAAATTATTTTTTTAGAAATATATTCAAAAATAGTAGAAGTTATTTCAAACTCGTTTTCATAAGTTAATGAAGAGATTATGATATACACTAACTTAAATATTCAATTAGAAAATTTATATAGTAAAGATCACATATTTTTTCAAAAAGACATCTTTCAAAAATTATTTTTATGAAAAGCTATTTGAAATAGCTTCTTATTTCAGAGATTTTTAAAATTTTAGCATCCTAAAAACATTCTAACAAAATGATGAAATATTTAGAATGACGTTTTAAGATAAGTTATTCAAACGAATTTTTCATTTGTAGCTTTCTTTAAAAAATTCTGTTGAAAAAATTATAGAAAAAAGATGGTACACTAAAGAAATCTATTTTAGTTTCGCAGCTTAAAGCATGAGCATTGGCAACATCTAGCTTCCTTGAAAATTTCCTATTGAGAAGACAGTGCTTATTTGTTTGTGTTAAAGAGTCCACATCGGACAAATGATAGCCTAACCTAAACATGTGTTTATATAAGTGGGGGGGGGGGGGGGATCCTCACCTCACACCTCACAAGCTGGTTTTGTGGGGATGTGTTGGGCCCAACCACAATTTCTAAGATGGTATAAACTGATTGGCAGCGGGTAATTCCAGTGTATTTATCAAAAGACAAGAGAAATAGGTTATAAATATGTGATCAATTATGTGAAAAAACCTAACATTCAGCATTACGCTCTAAGATAAACATCATTCTTTTAATATTCGCCACTAATTGTGTTTCCCTACATCAGTGTTAAAAAACATCTTTTAAATGTTGAAAAGGTGAAATCTCAGTTGCAATAACAGAGTTTGTAAATGTTTAAAAAGGGAGAAAAAACAACACAATAGATTATCTTTAAATGAAGTGCCTAAGATAGAGATAGCATGTATGTACTTCTGATAATTTTCAATCAATTTGTAAATCAAAATGTGAATAAGAATAATTGACATGCTCACCTCAAACATATTTAAGTATTTAGCAAAAAGCAAAGGCAACAACCCCTCCCAATCGACATTGTGGTAATTTTTTACAACACGAGCTATGACATCTGCCCACTGACTGTTCCAGAATTGGCAATTTGGTATAGATTCCCACAAGTCTATACACTCTTTAATCCAATCGCTGCAAATTCAATTGTAAGACTTCATCGCACAGGAAGTCAAATCAGATATCACAAAAAATAAATTTCCCAACAAATTTATGCTTCTTACTGTGTATAAAAGGCCTGATTATCCAGATTTGTTGGGAGAAACAGTCTAGCAAACCCAGATCCTTCAAAGGATGAATTATGCCATGGGTTTTGCAATAAAGATCTACAAATCATTCATTGACCCAAAGAAAAATAATTAATAAGCAAATAAATTAAACAAAACCGAAATTCAAAAAACATAAAAGTCCTAATACAGGTCCACCTTTATTCCAATTTCCAACGGAAACATATACAGTTCACTTTCATTTAACTCAGTGTCAATAAATAGTACAAAATAAATAAATGCATAAGGAGTAAAACTAGTGATAATTCGACAATAAAACTATGCAGAAACAATGTCAGAGCACTCACTTAAACTCAGACCATATCTCAAAGGCAGAACCCGATGAGAAGAATCTTCGGCAGGACTGAACAAGTGAAGTTATAGTTTCAAAATGCCGTTGTCTTACTCTCCATCCTTCTGGGCCTGTACTTCTGCAACAATGATATAATTCATAATCACCAGCCTAAAATTATTGAACCTAATACGAAGCAAAGAATTAAATTGTTCAATATATATATTCAATTACGTATTTTGCTTTAGCAACGGACTACTAAAGTTCAAAGATAAATGAAGAAAATTCTTAGAAAATTACATTTTTTTTAACGAACTAAGAAAGTAACATTGAAATCAGAGAAAAGCTTAAGTTCATAATTAAAGATAACTTGTGTTTCCCTCAACAAAAAAAAATATAACTTTTGTGTTCATTTCTAATTCAAGTTTTAAATCACCTGGAATTATTTTCATTTTTTTCCCCTTTGTTTTCAATGATAAAACTAAGAAATCATAAATTCCAGAGCTAGGTATTGCAAACTATTAACAACGCAGAATAACCTCAAAGTTTAAACCAATGAAGACTGCAATATTGACAGTAACAGTACAAACCTTACCTAGTAAAATGTGTGCAAATCAACGTATCATACAGAGGCCTCCATTCAATAGTCAGTGCAATCTTTTTCCTATACTTGTTGAGTAGCCTGACTAATAAATTTCCCCATCTAACCTAATAAACAAAAAATGACACATTCATTTAAGAGCATGAAAAGACATGAAAACAAGAAAACTCCATATCTCATCCAAGAAAAAATGCAGCACCTGAGCATAAAGCTTATTACGGGACATGTGAAATAGTTCAAGACCCGTCTGAATAAGGGTCCGTACATCTTCCAAAGACACGTCACTTTTTGCCTTTATGAAACTGCACAACACATAAAAGTCAGATTCCCTTCCATTAACCAACTCCATCCAGATACAACCTATGAACGAAAACCCCATGTCCACTCCTAACAATGCAATTTGGAATGCAATGAAGAGCGAGTAGATACTGATAAGAATCTCCAATTGAATAACAAACACTGAAACTAGTGATAACAGAACTACCAAAACAATGAAACAAGTGTAATTGTTTATACACAATATATGATGTGATATTACAGACACAATTAAACCCTGACAACACTCTCAAGAATTATGTGTTTTGATTTGCTCACTCAAAGAAAATAATCGCTTTTCTTTGACAGGTACCAGTGGGAAGTTTTGATAACAAAAACTATAAAGCAACCCACTTGGGTTGGCATGGTGGTATTGGCTTGGTACTTTAGGATGTGTTCCTCTCAAGGTCTCAGGTTCCATTCCTCCCGGTGCCAATTTTGGTGGGCTAGTCCATACAGAGCAAAGCTCTGGCTTTAAATGGGGCCCCCACATGTGGATGGTGAGATTGGATCCCTCGGAATATCAGATACCAAGTTTTCAAAAAAAAAAAAAAACTATAAAGCATTGACAAATACAATTACACCAGACATGACATTGACACGTACACACTGATGATAATTTAAAACCGAAGTGATCGATCATAACCATACATAAGTGTCAGTGTCGGACATTGTACGGTGTATCCTCCTTCAATATAAAGCAGCAGTGCTGCATAGAACAGAAGTCGTTTTTCTCTCATAATTAAACTGAACCAAACATATAATACAATCAAAATCAACATCAATTCATCACTCTCCTGACTGTTGTTAAATAGCAGCTATAGCGGCACTATACCACTATAGAGTAGCAGAATTCAGACAAAACACTCCGCCAGTGTTTTCGTGATTCGCTATTTAGTACAAAATGTTGTCAATTAGCGGCTATTGTGGCGCTGTCCGCGAGTGACAACTCCTCAAGTATTTTTCACACTCAAGTAATCAGAATAATTGCAAATTCCTTACAAAACAGTGAAAAAATCAGAGTCTAAAAGACTTAAAACCATGAAGTCAATAACGTTTCAGTAACTAACTTCAATCTTCAAAACCTCACCAAACCTTCGAATTCAATCACAACAAATTTCCTTCGTGTAAACACAAAATCTTCGAACAATTACCACTAAAAAAATTACTACTACCTAAAATCAACTAAAAATAAGCAACAAAAAAACAAATCAATTGAAACAAAAACACCAAAAATCAAAATATAACAACAAAAATGAAATTGAACAAAACGAAAATTAGCAACGAATGAAGAGAGAGAAAATCGAAATTGAAAATTGGAGAGTTGAAAAATGGAACTAACAGGTCAAGAACGGAGATGTATTTGAGAGTTGAATAAACGGATTCGGGATCGTCACGGTTGAAGGAAGAGTTGACGGCGGCGATGATGCGAGCGAAGGAATCTCTTTCGCCGGCGGTTTGAGCCGCCACTGGTGGCGGCAACCATGCATTGTAGAGATGCATTTTTTTTTTTTGTTTAGGGAGAAATGATGAAGAATAAGGTTTTGGTAGTTATTATTTGTTGTACACAACTGTGAATGTGAATTTATATAAAGAGTGTGTGTAGGTGTGAGGATTGAAGATTTAGAGTTAGAGGTACTTTCTGAACAAGAAAGGTAAATTCATTGAGTTGAAGAGAGAGAAGTGAAGTATGAAACTGAAAATTATTATTTTATTAGTATTGTTGTTTATTAATTAATTGTTACTATGGGATGAAAGGATGACTTGTGGTTTTTTGGTTGCATTACAATTGACTTTTACACTGTCACTATGATGAGATGAGGCCGCCATTAGATTTAAGGGTAATTGCTTCCAACCATTTTAACACTCTCCATTAGCAAGGTGAGGTAAATTTAATCTCTTCATGCTCATTTCATTACCACATTATTAGTTATGAAATCAAGAAATGATTATGCATTTATGCTCTATGGACAAATGTCACCCTATAAATAATTCATAACAGATCATGTGACAATCATATTATGAAGACACATATATTAAGACAGTTGGGGAGACGTTTGGGATGATATTTTTTTTGAAATTAGTGTATTTTAAATGAGAAAAGTAATGTATGAATGATTAAAATAAATTATTTAAACAAGAGAATGATTGATTTAGAGAGATAAAAATTTCACCAATGTTATCAAAAGTTAATATTGCTCAAGTCCAATTTGATGAGGAAGTAGCTACATTTTTGTAGAGGGTGCCACAAATATCTATTCCCTCCGCCCCTAAATATGTCTTGCATTCGGCCAATTCGTACTCCCTCTGACCACACCACAGTTATAAGTAAAAAGTTATTTTTAAGTTCATTCAATATTTAATGTATTTGGTTTATATATAGACCAAATACATTAATTGTTGAATGAACCTAAAAAATACTTTTTTACTTATTTTTTGTGGTGATCGGGGTTTGAACCCCGAACCTTTCATATATTATGCATCGTCTCTATCAACTGAGAAATGAATTAATATTATGCATTGTCAAAAAACCGATCCAAATTAAACGGCGTATATTTGGATCATATCAGATCGAATTTTTTTTATAATAATCATACAAACTAAAGTGAACCGCATGTGATTTTTATTTTGGATCGGATGAGTTTTTACCTCAAAACTGATTTAAACCACACTACGAATACTCCTAGTTCAGTGAGATGATCTGAAACACCAAAAACGATTAAGGAGGAGGTTTGGTATTTGAGTCTTGTTGCTAACAATTTTTTTCTCTCCCAACCAAGCTGCTCATTATTTAGCTAAATATGCTCTTAAGAATTTAGATTGCATATGGATCGAAGAAACTCCATCTTGTATTTCTGTAGTCTTGGCGTTTGATTTATTGTCAGACTTTCTTTAATGA
>Ga0315914_1005855_pt1 | contig 17714 bp, 17 predicted proteins | sample MpolenodulesMG_FD_203920 | JGI IMG/M metagenome (GOLD analysis project Ga0315914, IMG submission 203920) | Medicago polymorpha root nodule microbial communities from Los Angeles, California, United States - elongated nodules | ecosystem: Host-associated > Plants > Roots > Nodule | place: USA...
TGATATAGAGATTTTGCCCATTTGTCGGGTTTTGGAGATTTTATTTATGGATGTATGTTGATCTTATGACATGTATATTTTGGAGATGTATGAATTATATCTGCTGCGACTGTTGAGAATTTTTACAAATGCATGTTGTTGGATATTTTTGTTGAAGACGTAGCGTCAATTTCTTGAATATATGCTTTATTCGCGTGTTTTATCGCTTTAATAGAAATAGGGCGTTACAGGGGTGGAGGGTCTTTTTTTGAATGACAAATTATAGTATGTTTTTCTACTATTCAAACCATGGACCTTTAACTCCTCAACTCCTCGCATCATTTTTTTGTTTTTTTTTAAATAAATAATATTAGTATAAATATGATGTTCCAAGTCAAGGATCATAACGAACACGACTCTACCCACTTTCTATGAAAAGTTGCAGTGTACCCATCATATCATTTGCTAGAGAGTCCGAGAGAAAGGAATATTGTATCATCAATACACCTTGAATTCCAAAAGCATAGTAAGGCAACCAATTAGGCACCAAATGAGAGATGAAAAACAAAGGAACTCCTTAAATAACTTTGCTAAACCCATTGAACTACCCACCCCATGAGGGGGAGGCTCACTGATGATATATAACTGGTTAGTAAATATGTCGGTTTATCAAAAATAAAATGTATTGAATTCACAGGGACAACGAATAGTTTACATTCAAATTCTAAATATTCCAAATCAAAGTATATGAAAAGTGTGTTTAAGTATCATATTACAAAGTTTATGATAGGAACCTTGTGCTGAGATAAAGTCTGTTAATATATTCAATGTATTCAAATTCTGAATATTTAATGTATTCCCAATATTGTGTGTCTTTGTTTTGTAAGGATGGATTTTGGAGAATATCTGAAGCTTTTTCCAAGGAAGTTTGTGAGTGACTACAATCATGCTCAACCTCTTGCTTCCAGATGGAAACCCAGGAGGCTTTTCTGATCCTAGACACTACTGAGGCCTCATTGATCTGATGGTGTATGATGATGTCATATGGAGGCCATAAGAGGACTGACGATACATCACGCATTTACACGACATCTGCTGGTACTCCGGTTGTATCATGGCCGACAAAGACAGGAGGTGTATTCACTTGCTGGAGCGGTTCTAAAGCAGTACGACTATATCCAGACCATTCCCAGATCTCCTACAACGATTAAGGCTCTTTAGCGAACCTGCGCCCGTTGTTGAGTACACATCTCTTGTCCCTCCTTATGAGGATGTTATTTTTCAGAAGCAGTGGGCCAGACAACTTCCCGACCCACTCTAGATTATTTTGCGTATTTAAATTTTGAATGGATGAATGATTCAACGATTGATTGAATGAATGAATGAATTATTGCATGAATGGATGAGTACATGGATGAAAATGATGGAATGAATGTATGGAAGTATAAATGAATGAAGGAAAGTAAGGTAAAAAGTCACGTTGATTTATAACCTACGTGAATTAAGTCACGTTGAGGTACAACCTACGTGACTTATGTCACATGGCCAACATGATCACTTAAGTCACACTGAGGGTATTATTGTGGGAACACATGGGAATGAGCAATTTTCAATGGGAGATGAGCAATTGTGTCTTAATTTTTTATGATAGCCCATATGCATTATGATAGGCTATGATATGTTAAGTTTTACAATTCTTAAATTTGATGTTTTTTCTTTTATCAAGGATCGTATTTGGAAATGGATAAATGTGTGGAGGGGACGAGAATTATCAAAGGCGGGTAAGGAAGTTATGATCAAATCTGTGTTACAATCTATTCCTTCATACATCATGATTATTTACCTTCTACCGAATTCAATTATAGATGATATTGAGAAGATGATCAATGCATTTTGGTGGGGAGGAAGGAGTAACACCCGAGGGATTAAATGGATGGCATGGGAACGTGTCGCATGCCCTAAAGAGTTTGGTGGAATGGGGTTTAGGAATTTCAAAGCTTTTAATCTTGCTATGGTAGCTAAGCAAGGATGAAGTTTCCTGTCTAAACCTGAATCTCTGGTTGCTAGAGTTTTTAAATCGAAGTACTTTCCCCATTCTTCATTTTTGGATGCTAAACTCGGTTATAACCCGAGCCTTGCTTGGCGAAGTATATGGAATTCGCTTCTGTTACTCTTATACGGATGTAGGTGGACAATTGGAAATGGGTAGTAGATCAGCGTGATGAACGATCCATGGGTTCGAGGTGTTCAAGGTAGCTTGATTCAATCCCCACAAAGCCGAGGTGTGCATAATTTGAGCGTATCTGATTTGCTAGTTGCCGAGGAACAATTTTGGGATATTGATAAGATTAAAGCTTTGTTTCCAGATGATATGGTGCAAGCTATTCTCGACACACCATTGTTTGCGGCAGTTCAGAATGATAAAATAGCGGGGATGATGGAATGTAATCGGAGGTATACTGTTAAGACTGGTTATAAACTAGCGATGATGGAGTTGCTACATAATGAACGATTCCATGTTCAAGGAGAGTGGCATAAAATCTGGAAGGTGAATGCCCCTCATAAAGCTCGTAATTTATTATGGAGGATTTACAAAGAGTGTGTTCTGACTCATCTCCAATTACAATCACGACATGTACAATGTGAGTTGATCTGTCCTTGGTGTGATATGACTGTTCAAGATGATTGGCATACTTTTGTGGGTTGTAAGGTGGCACGTGAGAGTTGATATTGGGCAGGGCTTTCGACTGTGCTGCAACAACGAGTTGGAACTGTGAGCAGTTTGGCCGATTTTTCTTTTTGATATATGACATTCAGAAAGCCGAGACATTGCTGGTAGGGTGGCTTTACTTCTTTGGAAAATTTGGGCTGCACGTAATGACTTCATTTGGAATGATGCTCATCACACTTCAACGGAAATTGGGAGGACAGCACTAGATGCATGACAGCAATGACAAGAGGTTCATAAACATCATTCACCATCGGTTGTGCAACACAGGCAGAATAGAGTGCAAGTTTGGGAGAAACCAAACGAGTCGTGGTTGAAGTGCAATGTGGGCGCCGCGTTCCATGACCGTAACCATATTACATCTTTTGCGTGTTGTGTTAGAGACTCCCGGGGACAATTTATTCGGGCTCAAACGAAATGGCAGCGGGCAAATATGACATGTTTGGAGGGGGAGGCAGTAGTCTTACTCGAGGCCCTTCACTTTGCTAATGCTAACAGATCGGACCGGGTTGTATTCGAGTCTGACTCATCTACTCAGTGCGAGCTCTATCGTTTCCGGGCCATGGTGATTCGGAATTCTATGCTATTGCTTCTAGTATTAGTTATAAGTTATCTTTACATTCCAACTTCAAGGTGAAGTTAATTAGGAGACAAGCGAACATGATTGCTCATACTTTAGCTAGGGCTGCCTGTTCTTGGGTTAGTCACCGTATTTTTTATTCTTATCCTTCTTGTATTGAACATTGGTTGATTAAAGATAATAGTTAAATTTGTTTCTGTCAAAAAAAAATCTGATGTTTCACAATTGGTTAGCACTTGCATAACTAAGGGCGAACAATTCGATTATATTTTTTTTATAAAAAAGGGCGAACAATATTTTTATAACTTTTTTTAAAGGAATATTTTTAAAACCTTTTTTATCAAAAAAATTAATATATTTTTATAACCTTTGTAAAAAAAATAAAATCATAACCGTTTCCTTAAACCTTCCATCTTTTTGAATTTGGATGCATTTTGTAGAAAATTTGAAAGAACTTACAAAAATATATTTAACATAATATATATTTTTTAGTATAATGGTGGTGGGTTGACGGTTCAAAACAATTGTTCACACACAACAAATTAAAATATTTAGAATCGTCACATAAATTCATGTTTTTAATTTACGTGGCAATTCAGGTATTTTGATTGGTTGTGTGCAAAGTTGTTTTGGATCATCAACTCACCACCATTAAATTTTTTTTTTTGCGCTAACCATTCAATTCACAAGGGAGTGATCCCTGGTAATTTGGAGTTCGACCTTAAGGTAAGTATAGTCTGTCTAAGAATTGTTTAATAAAAAAATCAAAGTCAATTTTACTCTCGCAAACGATTCATCTTTTAATGGAACTCATTATTCATAAAGCTAAATTGCTTGGTTTAATTTAATATCAACCTTGACTGCACACAAAAAATTTAAAAATTCAGAAACCATAATCATAAAGCTAAATTATTATAAATTATCTGTATTACTATTACATATACTAATTGTATTACATATGCTAATTGGATATTTTTATATGAATAAAATATTATTTGTGATATACTATGTCAAAAAATATATAATATCAATTTGATTCTCTATCATAAATGAGTTTTATAAAGAACATTAATAATGAATAAAATATTTGAGATTTTATTAAAAAAAGACAAGGAAAATAATATTTAAACGGTGTTGTCAAAATAATAATAATAATAATAATAATAATTACATTTAATTGAATAAAAATGGCACTATTTACCTTTTTCACACATTAATTGAAATCCACAGGATAGTTTTGCATTTGTGTTAACAAATGCAAAGATTGATTTTAAAAAATCAATCATAATCGTTAAAACATTAAAAACTCAAAAGTGACGCATATGACTAATCGTGTTTAGTTGATGGTGTATGATAAATAAATATCGTGAATCGTAGGATTATTATTTTATCAATGGTTTAATTCTTCATTTTATCTTTAAACATAAAAGTAAATATAACTAATTAATAAAACCATCATAAAATATTCTAACATATTATTTTCTGCTATTTTTAAATAGTGAAATCTTCTCTAGAAGGAGCACACTATGAAACAGCCCATACTCGGCAAAATGAGAGGTATACAAACTTTCCATATAATTCATTTTTTTCAATTTAATCACTCTTAAAAAAATAGATTAAATACAAATTAAAGGCAAAAAGGACACATTCTTTTTAATATATATATGCCTAGCTTCAATCCTATTTACCTCTGCTTTTGTTGTCACGCTAGTTGAAGAAATTGTGTTACATTTGTAATACAATCGCAGCACAACAAAAGTGAACAAATATTACCTCTATACACTCTCATCTCACTTCTTAGATTGGTATTCTTGAGTGGTTTAGTAGATTAAAAGAAAGATCACAAGAGAAAATGAGTTACGACAGATCTAACATTCAAGTTTTGGTTGTGGACCATGATGATGAGTCTTTGGCATCACTGGCTAATATACTCATGGCATGGCAATACAAAGGTACGTACGTCTTGTTTATTTAACCATCACATAATTGAATTACTTTATTTCCGTTGGGATTTCATAGATTTTGAAACATTTCAATTATGTAAAAGGTTTGTTGAAATCCAAAAAAAAATTCCCAAACAATGTATACTACTGTTTATTGATCAATCCATGTGTATTTATTAAAAAATCTCTAAAGTTATTCAATATATAAAAAACCTCTAAAGTTGGTCAATATGTGAAAATCTCTAAAGTTTTTTTTCTTTTGATGGAAAAAATCTTTAAAGTTGTTCAATATGCATGTTGTTGAATATTGTATAATTTTTTTCCTTTCCATTGTGATATTTTTAATTTTTTGATATCAACCCTCTGATTCGAACGAAAAGGGGTCCCAAATAATCAATCCAAAATCTAGGTAAGAGGTAAGTAAGTAAAATATGATCATCAATTGTTTCAGCAAAGATTTAAAATCTAGCTTTCTAGATTTTAAATTATATTATATGATGTTAATATCTTGTACAAATTTTTTCTTTTTGTATTTATTGTACAAAGACTTTGTTTACAAAGAATGATTTTATGTGTGATCCCCCTCTTTTAAACCGAGAAGGCTAAGTTTTTTATTAAAGTTTAATTGGCTAAAATGTCTAGCCACAAAACATTAATTTTTTTAAGCCTAACAAACCAGACTATTTAAATAAATATAAATAATAGTTTTATTACTATCGTTATTATAATATTAAATATTTACTTTAAATTAAATTATAAATTTCTTGACTTGTTTAGTAATTTAAGTTTATTATAAATTAAAATTGAAAATTTGATATTTATTTAAATTCTCTAAAATGTTTTGTTAAATATAAAATACAAAGTTTAATATCATTTGTATGTTAGTTTTTTTAGGGGAGGGGGGATTGATCTGTTAGGTTGTTAATATATTTAAGCATAAATTATATTTCTTATTTAAATACGTAAATATGAATAGACTTTTAACCGGACTACATGTCAAAATCATATCTTCAATTTTTTGGTAGACCGTGCTTAGGTATTGTGAAGCCTAACTTGGCTCAACTTATTCTCAAACAGGAGTATTAGGATTAATTGAATCAAATTAAACTGATAAGGAAGAAATATAACTCCTATAGTATGTTGTCATGAAATATTAATGCACACTCAATAGGAAAACTTGAATCCTTCCATTCAGTAATTTAAGTTAAAATATTCAATATTTTAATGGTGGTGCACATTCATTTGTACATTGTAAAATTTCAATGACCTAAATTTCTTTAATTTGATTTTGATTTTAGTTCGAACTGTCAAAGATGCTCACCATGCTTTGGCCACTCTTCGAGACTCTAAAATCTTGTTTGATCTAATAATAAGTGAGTTTCATATATTTGGAACGAATGGATTTGAATTCCAAAAGCAAATTCAAGATGAATTTCAACTTCCTGTCATAGGTAAGTATCAACTTTCCCTTCCAAATAAAAATTAAGTATAATTTTTAGACATTAAATCAACCTTGCAATTGTTTTTTATTTTTTATTTTACTATAGTTTTTATTTTTATGTTTTGAATACTCTGTATTAATATTATGCCCTTGTTTACCTTTTTGTTTCAAATAGTGATGTCTAAAGACAATAGAGAGGAGATAATCTCCATGACTTTAGAACATGGAGCAGCACACTACATTGTTAAACCATTTTGTCTTGAAGACTTTAGAGATATTTGGAAGTATGCTTTGGAAGCAAAGAAAAATAAAGTATTTATTGATAGTTTATTTGTGGCAAGTGAAGAAGAAGAAACATCAACTGATCAACTACAAACAAAAAATAAATGTAGTAAAAGAAAGAGTTTTGGTGATCACCGAGATGAAGGGGAGTTTGGAGTTGTTAAGAAACCAAGGCTCGTTTGGACTAATAATCTTCACAGTCGATTTTTGTATGCTATTAGACAGATTGGATTGGGAGGTAAGTAATCTTTTAAAATTCTTTATATCTTATATGAATGTCTAGGGAAATATATTTATCACAATTTAAACATGACACTGCATTTTGCTAATGTTTCACATCACACGTATGTTTATAATCCAACCCCATGAACAAAAATACCATTCAAAATTTTGGAGATATCAATATTTTTCATGTGAATGGTTTTTGTATGCTAAGTTAATTATCTCGAGTTAAATAACAATTTACATATTCAAAATTTAATATTAATACACACTTTGCATATGTTTCATACTTTTTATACATTAACATTAAGTCTTTATCTCTTCCATTATATAGAAAGCTAACTAATATAAATTTTGTCGTGCTTCGTTTTTCTCTCTTTCAGATGTTGTGCCAAAGAAAATCTTGGAGATAATGAATGTTCCAAACCTAACAAGGGAAAATGTAGCCAGTCATTTACAGGTATTTTTTTTCTACTCAATCTATATACTTCACATATTTCTTTGAATCTTAATCATTCTCTATATGCATATGCTCCTTTTCTTTTTATAAGCCTAATCAAATTTTTAGAAGATAGATATTCTAAATATTGTTGAGGAATTCACTTTTGCTTCATGCTAAATTTATTATTCTAATTTCTTTTTCCTTCTTAAATCCTAAAATTTTCCTTTTTATATATAGACCATAACTTGTTATCCGTTTATTTTTGTATAATACAAGTCATCTTTTTAGTCATTGCCTCAATTATTATTTAAAACAGTGTTGTGATAAGTGTAAGAACGCCAAATTCAGTAACCAATTTCATTTTTTCCTTCTCTAATTTAATCATTTTTCTTCCAAATATTTTTAGAATATATGTAAAGTTTCTAACGCATTAGTATATGATCATATAAACACTTGTAGAAGCATCGCATGTTTCTGAAAAATGTACAAGAGAAAGGAATGGAAGGAGGAGTTTCTCAGAGAGCTTTAAATTCAAAATTTGCATCGGATCTTCCAATTTCTGTCATCAATGAAATCACAGAAAGAAGAAAAAACAGACGATATTCAAACCTTTCAGTTTTTCAAGCGAAAAATTCTTTCAATGATGGTGCGTTTACCGGCTCTTCATCAAACTTTTCAGTTTTTCAAGCTAAAAATTCATTTAATAATGGCGCTTCTACCAACTATCCATCATATGGAGGAAGAAAAGGAATAATGGCTTCTTCTTCTTCGTCATCAAGTTTCTTAACAAGGGATTTCAAATTTGGTGATACCAGTAACCAAAACCATAGTATAGTTGGAAATGATTCGTTCAATCATTTCACTTATGGTGTGAAGAATTGGAGCGTTGGGTCTACAAGCAACTCTAAAAATTTGCTTAAGAACGTTACTTTTTCTTCAATCAATAATAGACCAACAGAAGTGGGAACAGGAACTACAAATAAAGGAAGGTTTGATAATGTTACTCCATATAGCTTTGGGTTTGATTTTCCGGGTCGAAAGGAAAATATGAGTGGAAGTGAGGTTGATGCAAGATTAGTTAATGATGTAAATGTTTCTGAGAATAGAGGGATTCATCTGCATAAATCAAAGGCTGTTGTGGAAAATGAGGGTGATTTCAACCGGATGGAATTGAACATTTCTGATTTTTTGGTGGCTGATGACATTAATCTTCACAATGAGGTATGCAATCATAGAGAAACATTTGGTATATAGATACACACGTAATGTGCACCATAAATTATTTTTAATGTTACTGACATATTTTTTTATCTTGAATCAGAACAATGATGCAAGTGAACTTCTGAATTCTGACCTGTTTAATTTCTATCAAGATGTGCAACCCCTTCAGAAGGTAATGTCATTTTAGGCATAACTTTTGTATGACCATTAGTATCACTTTAGTTAATAAAAGATGTTATTATAGAAAGGAATTTTATCAACGCCTAAATTTTTTCACTTCACCAGTTACATAAAGATGGAGATAATATCGATCCTGATCAAGCTGAAATCTCATTCTCTGTGCTGAATGAGTTGCCAATAAATCAAAACTCAAACCAGGCAAGTCTCATTGATCATCATATTCTTTAGTTAAATCACATTTTTATTTTGTTTTATTCTTCAAATGATTGACAAAATCTCATAATGATCAGGCAAGTACATCAACTACTAATCAAGCAAGTACATCAGCTACTGATCAGGCAAGTAAACTTGTTAAAACAAATGCATGTTTATTGAAATTAATTTTTCGAAATACTTCTAACAAGATGCAATTTTACCATATTTATAACAATGCAGGAATTTAATATGGATCTTATTGAAGAATTTTTTGGAACTACGGAAGATTTTCGTTTGGATTAATTATTGTTTATATACATGTTTGGATGTTTGAGGACATATCTTCATTGCTTCAAGGATCAGGTTGTGCTTGTTAAGAGATATTACTTATGAGCATTTCTATTTATCTAGAGAGTTTTTATCCAGAATTGTTCAAGAAAAGGTCTCAGCCAATTCCTTAATAGTGTGTAATTAAGGAAAGGTGTTGAGGAAATACACGGGAAATATTCTTGATACATTTTCTCGCTGTATCTATCAATTTCCATTACTTATTCCTTGTTGTCCACACTCTGGTTGTGTACTTATTGTTTCTCCTGCTTTTGTTGGTTATAGATTTTCTATTTGTCTGGTGCCTATGATTATTTTGGTTTGTGTGTAATTGTTATAACTCTTTCCTTTCGATGTTTCTTGTGTTTTTCTTGGATGCTTTTTGTACTCCTTGCAAACTTGTACTCACCTTATATATATAAGATGGTTGAGAGTGAACGAGTCAATGGATGGAGAAGTTGAAGGGGACTTGTCATACCCCAAGTTTTTCCATTTTTTACTCATCTTTTGAACCAGACTTTTTCGTCGCTTCAGACGAAATTTCGGTAGAGAGGTATTTTAAAATACCTCATTTTTGGTTTCGAAGGCGACAGTTTTCAGTTTTTTATTCTTTATAATTATTTTCTTTTTATGTTTTTCATTTTATTTATTACTCTAACTTTTTTATTTTTAATTCATGTGTTTATTTATTATTTTGTTTTTTTTACTCGAATTTTCATTTCATTAATTATTTAAACCTTTTTATTTATTGTGTCGGATCGGGATCCGAGGTTTACTTCTAAGTTTTGGGAGAGTTTGCATGCTGCTTTGGGAACTAAGTTGAGGTTGAGTTTTGCGTATCATCCCCAGATTAATGGGCAAACTGAGAGGACTATTCAAAGTATGGAGGATTTGTTGAGAGCTTGTGTTTTGGAGCAAGGTGTTAGTTGTGTTGAATGTTTACCGTTGATTGAGTTTACTTACAAAAACAGTTTTCATTCTAGTATCGATATGACACCGTTTGAGGCTTTGTATGGTAGAAGGTGTAGGACGTCGTTGTGTTGGTTTGAGTCAGGTGAAAGTGCTTCGTTAGGACTGGAAGTTGTGCAAGAGACTACGGAAAAGGTTAAGATGATTCAAGAGAAGATGAGAGCGTCTCAGAGTAGGGAGAAGAGTTATCATGATAAGAGGAGGAAGGACATTGAGTTTCAGGTTGGTGATCATGTGTTTTTGAGAGTGAATCATGTAACTGGTGTTGGACGTGCTTTGAAGTGTCGTAAGTTGACTCCTCATTTTGTTGGACCATTTGAGATTATTGAGAAGGTTGGGGTTGTAGCGTATCAGATTGCGTAACCACCGTCTTTGTCGAATCTTCATGATGTGTTTCATGTGTCTCAGTTGAGGAAGTATGTGTATGATGCGTCTCATGTAATTCAAGTGGATGATTTGGAAGTAAGGGATAATTTGACCGTTGAGACTTGGCCAGTTAGCATTGAGGATCGCGAGGTGAAACGTTTGTGTGGCAAAGAGATCGTTATGGTGAAGGTGATTTAGGTTGGACCAATTAGTGAGAGTGCCACTTGGGAATCGGAGAGTAGGATGAAGGTTTTGTATCCGGAGTTCTTTCCTTCAGGTAATTTTTGAGGGCGAAAATTCTTTTAGGGGAGGAGAGTTGTAACAGCCCGATTTTCTGTTAGATTTATTTAATTATTATTAATATGTGTTTATATGTGCTTGTGTGTGATTATTTGCCTATGTGTGTACTTTAGTGGATTTCGGTGTTAGAAGGGTATTATAGTCATTTTAGACTCAGGGGTATTTTGGTCATTTTGTGAACGAGAGTAAATAATAAATTCTTGGTGAGGGTTATTTTTAGTGTTTCAAGTGAGAACCATTATTTTTACTAAGTTACTATTCGGTAGTGGTAACTAGTTTTGAACTGGTAATTTTTCGGTAACTTTTAACCGTAAGTGGATAGAAACTTTGGGAGTTAGTTTATAAGAGTTTTGAGTCCATTAGACTTTTAAGGGTTAAGCCCGTTAGTGTGGACACTATTTAAGCTCTAGTCTTTGTAGAAAAATAGGGTTCACATTCATTTTATAAATATTTGAGAGAGATAGAGAGAGAGACCAAGAGGAGAAGAAAAAGGGTTTTGAAGAGAGAAGAGCTAGGAGAGCTAGAAGAGGGTAGAGATTCAAGGGATTGGAGCTAAAGTGAAGTCTTAGCTTAGAGTTGTGAAGATTTGAGTTAAGGGGGCTAGTTTTCATTCATAATCTCTTTGTGTTGTTCTTGAGGAATTTTTATAAAAATGGGTCAAATGGTGATTTTTGTTAAAATGATGTTTTGGTTCAAGTTTTATATGGTTTTGAGTCTCTTTTGATGTTTATAAACGTTTGGACAAACTTTGGGATCAAATTTGAGCTTAAGGGATCAAAATTTGGGGTTTTAGAGTGAAAATTGAGTTTTTCCCGAGAGCAGAATTTCTGCAACCTGTGAGAACTCCCCATGGCGAGCTGGAGGCGAGTTTGGGGAGAGTGACTCCTGTGTCTGCTCGCTATTGCGAGTGATTTATTGGCCATGGCGAGTTGCACAGTGCAGGAACTCATATTTTGTCGTTTTTAGGGTTTTGGGTCGATCCAGACCATTCCAAACTGATTGCTTGATGTAGTTAAATGTAAATGAACTTTCTAAACGTCTGTAAACATCAAGTGAATTGAATTGGACTTAGTTTGGTTATTTGCATCTCAAGCTTTTGAAAAACACCAAAACATCGATTTTTCCGAAACTTATTTCTCTTAAGAGAAAGGGGTGAGATTAAGGTTGTATACTGTATACATGATTTCTAGAAATGGTTGCGAATGATTCCAATGAGATTTAACTTGTTTTGCTTTGAAAATGGGATTCTTTTTTAAAAACGATAAGAGAAACGAATTTTGTGATTTTTAAGATTTTGTCGTATTTGGTCGGTGAAACATACATGTATACTCAACTGTACTTATACGTGGTCTAAGACTATACATAATCGAGGCATTAATGTTATTTTACTTGGTTTTGGATCATTTGTCTCAATCATTTTAAAGTTGTAAAATGAGAGACGAACTTTATTGAAAATGATCTTTAAGACCAAATACTTGGCAAATCTTTTGTGGATAGTTTGATATGATTATATGAAGATAAGTGAATGATTGATATGTGTTGAAAATGATATTTATCTTAGCATGAAGTATTTTCTCCTTTATTTGGATTGTGAGAAATAGTATGATGTTGTTGATTGATTGTGATATCGTTGGTGAATACATATATGTTGATTGATTGTGATATCGTTGGTGAATACATATATGTTAATTGATAGTGATATTGTCGGTGAATGCATATATGCTACGTGATGGTGATTTTGTTGGTGATTGCATATATGCTAAGTGAATGGTGATGATGTGGTGAATTGTTTGTATGAACATATGCATTGTGTCGAGTTATATGTTCATGCATACATGACTGATGGTGATGGATTTTTATATCCAAAATGTAAGACGGGTGTGAAATCTTACAGACGATGTTTTTGTTGGATCGAAGGTGACGACCTTGAGGTGATTTGGTACCGCATGCATCTAGAAGAGTCTAGAACATTGCATGCATTTGAATGATTGGTGAATCGTGTCATAATTGTATATGTGACTTTGTGGATTGTGCATTGACGAAATTTGGTGAATGTTGTGACTATGTGGATTGGTGTATATGTGCAATGGTGGATTTTGTTGGTGATTGTGAATATTTGAACTAGACTCTAATTGCATGTCTTACTTGCTTGTGCTTATACACTTTGTGAATATATTTGATGATAATTATTTTGGTAATAATAATGAGGTGAGGTTTGTATATGTGTGTATATATATTCTGCACTGTTTATGTTGATTATGATTGATGTGAAACTAACCCCAAGTGGTTTTGACCGCCTACCTGTTTGTATGAATGGGTAGACGGAGTGCAGGAGTAGTTTTGCTTGGTGAGTACTTGGATAGCGGGAGCTATCTCTGTTATCGGTCTTTGGAGTCTAATATTTGGCTCTGATTAGGTGTCGGTCTTTATGATATTCTGGATTTATTTATGTTATGGAGATTTTGCCCATTTGTCGGGATTTGGAGATTTTATATGATGATGTATATTGATCTTATGACATGTATATTTTGGAGATGTATGACTTATATCCGCTGCGATTATTGATGAATTGTATATATGCATGTTGTTTGAATTTTGATGTGAAGACGTAGCGTCTATTTCTTGAATATTTGTATTATTCGCGGGTATTATCGCTTCAATAGAAATAGGGTGTTACATGTTGGTATCAGAGTCGTGGTCAGTCTTGTCCGGACTAGTATTCGTTGAATTTTGTATTGGTACGCGAATGGTAATGGATTACCTTCGGTACTTGTTTTGTTGTGCTGTTGTTCTTATCTGTTGGTTGGTTTTTTGTAGAAGTGGGATGGCTGGTGGTAGAGATGATGCGGCGATTGCACAGGCTTTGGCTGCAATGGCCTAGGTTTTGGCTCAGTCTAACGAGAAGGAGGTGATTTGTCGTCAGAATGCGGGAGAAGCTAAGGAGCGGAGGCTTGATCGTTTCTTGCGAAACAATCCGCCAACGTTCAAGGGAAGGTTTGACCCGGTGGGAGCTCAGACATGGGTGCAAGGCATGGAGAGGATCTTCCGTGCTATGGTGACTAGTGATGATCAGAAGGTCAGGTTGACTACCCACATGCTTGCTGAGGAAGCTGAGTTTTGGTGGACTAATGCTAAGGGGAGACTTGAGGTCGGTGGAGAGGTTGTGACTTGGGATAGGTTCAAGACCTAGTTTTTGAAGAAGTACTTTCCTGAGGATTTGAGGACTAGAAAGGAAGTGGAGTTCTTGAACTTGAAGCAAGGGAGCTTGTATGTGGCTGAGTATGCTGCTAAGTTTGAAGAGCTTTCAAGATTTTGTCCGTACATTAATGTCAAGGATGCAATGGTTTCTAAGTGTGTGAAGTTTGAAAGTAGACTTAGGCTTGAGATCTATCAGTATATGTGTGCTCAGGAGATTAGAGATTTCGATACTTTGGTGCACAAGTGTCGTATGTTTAATGACGCCGGTAAGGCCAAAGTGAACCATTACAAGGCGGTGAACGACAAGAGAGAAAAGGGTCATGGATTTGGGAAACCGTACAACAAGGACAAAGGGAAGAAGAAAGAGGTTAGTGGAGGCACTAAACCCAGTTTAGCTGATCTCAGATGCTTTAAGTGTGGAACTTTGGGTCATTATTGTAGTGATTGCAAGAAGGACGAGAGTTGTTTCAAGTGTGGGAAAGCGGGGCACAAGTCGTTTGAGTGCAAGAAGGAGATTACTTGTTACAATTGTGGTGAGAAGGGTCACATCAGTACCAAGTGTACTAAGCCGAAGAAGGCGGCGGGAAAGGTATTTGCTTTTAATGCGGAAGAAGTGGAGCAGCCGGATAATCTTATCTGAGGTATGTGTTTTATCAATAGTACTCCTTTAATTGCAATTATTGATATCGGTGCTACTCATTCTTTTATCTCGGTTAGTTGTGTTGAGCGTTTGAATTTGCTTGTAACTCCGTTGTTGCGAGGGATGGTCATCGACACCCCGACTAGTGGTTCGGTGACTACTTCCTTGGTGTGTGCTAAGTGTCCTATTAATTTTGGTAATGTTGATTTTGAGTTGGATCATGTGTGTCTTCCGTTGAAGCATATGGATGTGTTTTTTGGTATGGACTGGATGTTATCTTTTGGTGTTAACATTAACTGTTTAACCAAGAGTATAACGTTTTCTAAGCCAGTAGCTGAGGTAGGTGGGAAGTTCTTGACCGCGGAGCAAGTGAATAAGTTGTTGGACGGTGAAGCTTGTGTGTTCATGATGTTTGCTTCTTTGAAGGAAAGTAGTGAGAAAGGAATTGGTGATTTGCCGGTAGTGCAAGAGTTTCCAGAAGTTTTTCCAGACAACATTACCGAATTACCGCGGGAGAGGGAAGTTGAGTTTGCAATTGATTTGGTACCAGGAAGAATCCTATTTCGATTGCATCGTATCAGATGTTTGCATCAGAGTTGGGTGAGTTGAAGACGCAGTTGGAAGAACTGCTCGAGAAGCAGTTTATTAGGCCGAGTGTTTCTCCGTGGGGTGCTCCAGTGCTGTTGGTTAAGAAGAAGGATGGCAGTATGAGGTTGTGTGTGGATTATCGGCAGTTGAACAAGGTGACGATTAAGAATCGGTATCCGCTTCCGAGGATTGATGATTTGATGGATCAGTTGGTTGGAGCTGAAGTGTTCAGTAAGATTGATTTGAGGTCAGGATATCATCGGGAAGTAAGTTTCCTTGGTCATGTGATTTTGAAGGGTGGTATTGCGGTAGATCCGTCGAAGGTTGATGTAGTGTTGTAGTGGGAATCGCCGAAGTCTGTTTTTGAGAATAGAAGCTTTCTTGGATTGGTAGGTTATTATCGGAGGTTTATTGAAGGATTCTCTAAGTTGGCATTGCCATTGACGCAGTTGACTCGGAATGGACAAGCTTATGTTTGGGATGCTAAGTGTGAGAAGAGTTTCCAAGAGTTGAAGAAGAGGTTAACTTCAGTGCCAGTGTTGATTTTGCCAAATCCGAAGGAATCGTTAGTTGTGTATTGTGATGCTTCTAAGTTGGGTCTTGGTGGTGTGTTAATGCAGAATCGTCAGGTTGTGGCTTATGCGTCGACGCAGTTGAAAGTACATGAGAAGAATTATCCGACTCATGATTTGGAATTGGCAGCAGTTGTGTATGTGTTAAAGATTTGGAGGTATTATCTGTATGGTTCTAAGTTTGAAGTGTTCAGTGACCACAAGAGTTTGAAGTACTTGATTGATCAGAAAGAGTTGAATATGAGGCAAAGAAGATGGTTGGAGTATCTTAAGGATAATGTTTTTGCCGAAAAGGCAAATGTTTTTGCCGATGCTTTGAGTAGAAAGACTTTACATATGTTTGCTTTGATGGTTAAGGAATTGGAGTTGATTGAGCAGTTTCGAGATTTGAGTTTGGTTAGTGAGTTGACGCCAGATGGTGTGAGGTTGGGAATGTTGAAGCTGACAAGTAATATTTTGGAAGAGATTAAGAAGGGTTAGAAGGAAGATTTGGAACTCGTGGACCGAGTGGTGTTGGTTAACCAAGGTAAAGGTGTGGACTTCAGATTGGACGAGAACGGTGTTTTAACGTTTCGTGATCGAGTTTGTGTACCAGATGTGCTTTAGTTTAAGAAGCAAATTTTGGACGAAGGTCGCAGAAGTAGTCTGAGTATTCATCCAGTAGCGACAAAGATGTATCAAGATTTGAAGAGGTTGTTTTGGTGGCCTGGAATGAAGAATGAGATCGCAGAGTTTGTTTATGCTTGTTTGGTTTGTCAGAAATCGAAGATTAAACATCAAAAGTCGTCAGGTTTGATCCAACCATTGTTTGTGCCAGAGTGGAAGTGGGATAGTATCTATATTGATTTTGTTGGAGCGTTGCCGAAAACTGTGAAGGGTGTTGATTAGATTTGGGTGATTGTCGAACGTTTGACGAAGTCGGCGCATTTTGTTCCTATCAAGACCCGTATGTCTGTAACGAAGTTGGCTGAAATCTACATTGAGTAGATTGTTAGGTTGCATAGTATTCCTGCTAGTATTGTGTCGGATCGGGATCCGATACTTCTAAGTTTTTGGAGAGTTTGCATGCTGCTTTGGGAACTAAGTTGAGGTTGAGTTCTGTGTATCATCCCTAGACTAATGGGCAAACTAAGAGGACTATTCAAAGTCTGGAGGATTTGTTAAGAGCTTGTGTTTTGGAGCAAGGTGTTAGTTGAGTCGAATGTTTACCGTTGATTGAGTTTACTTACAACAACAGTTTTCATTCTAGTATCGGTAACTGTTTGAGGCTTTGTCTGGTAGAAGGTGTAGGACGTCGTTGTGTTGGTTTGAGTCAAGTGAAAGTGCTTTGTTAGGAGCGAAAGTTGTGCAAGAGACTACAGAAAAGGTTAGGATGATTCAAGAGATGATGAGAGCGTCTCAGAGTAGGCAGAAAAGTTATCATGATAAGAGGAGGAAGGACATTGAGTTTCAGGTTGGTGATCATGTGTTTTTGAGAGTGAATCATGTAACTGGTGTTGGACGTGCTTTGAAGTGTCGTAAGTTGACTCCTCATTTTGTTG
>Ga0315914_1005856_pt1 | contig 17709 bp, 6 predicted proteins | sample MpolenodulesMG_FD_203920 | JGI IMG/M metagenome (GOLD analysis project Ga0315914, IMG submission 203920) | Medicago polymorpha root nodule microbial communities from Los Angeles, California, United States - elongated nodules | ecosystem: Host-associated > Plants > Roots > Nodule | place: USA...
TTGTTCAAAAGAATAGGAGCGATTTAGGAGTGAATTGTTGCTTTTAGGGGTAATACAGTAATATTAAGCATTAGGGTTAGGTTAAATTTAAGGCAACAATTAGCGTCCGGGTTAACTTTAATAAATAAAAAAATAGGACTGATTTGTTTTATTAAAAAAAATAGGAGGGATTTGTTTTGTTCAAAGAATATGAGCGATTTAGGAGTGAATTGTTGCTTTTAGGGGTAATACAATAATATTAAGCATTAGAGTTAGGTTAAATTTAGGGCAACAATTAGCGTCCGGGTTAACTTTAATAAATAAGAGATGACGGATATATGGACCTTTTTTTTTTCTTTGACAAAATATGTACCTTGTTTGTTACACTATTATAACAAAATATTTTAAACAAAAATAAATAAATACTTAGCACGGAGTAGGGCCTTTCCTACACAAATGGAGGCTCGACTCTCCAATAAAAATAGGTCCCTAGTCAAAATAAAAACACAATTTTTTTAAAAGAGCAAAACAAAATTTAATGTTTTTTATTTTATTTTTTGAGAGAATAATTATAATGTTTGTTTTTTTTAAGAAATAATTATAATGTTTATTGTTAGAGCTTATTGGAAGAAGAGGAGATAGTATTTAGGATATATAAACCTCAAATCCATAAAAATTAGGCAAAAAAGAGTCCCTATTATGCTTGAAAAAAATTAAATGATATAAAATAAAAAAAATCAGCCCTCACAAGAGTTAAACCGGAGTACACAAGTTCAACATCTCCGTGTTTTACCACTAGAGCCATGGCTTCCCTGTAGTAAACTATTCAATGTGGTTGGTATATATTAAAATCTTCAGTGCATTATATATAAAAAAAATTAAAAAAAAATATATTTTGGGCCACAAAATTGGGGAGGCCCAACTCAATAGAACTGTTTGCACCTCCTTAGGGACGGCCTTGCGGAGTACTATATAATAATGCTTATCATTCTATCAAAAAGATAAGAATTTGTACTTATTTTAAAGATATTAGATTTATTGTATTGTTGGTGTCATTGAAAAAGATAAGCATAGTTTGTTACAATCTGAAAGTACAAATATCGATTACCTATACCTATATTTTTAATCAAAATCAAATTAATTTTAATCAAAATTTCATAAAAATTATTGTTCTTTATAATTTATGCACATTAGTGCAATAAGAAGAGCGATCAGACGTGCACGGAGTGTCCGTCTAAATGCTAATTATAATAAATAGTGTGACTATCTAATAATGTGGCAACACCCGTTAGGGTGTGAGCCAACTTATTTGATTATAGTCTTTTGAACTTGACCTTAGAGTTTGTGAAGTGAGAGGTGAACAATCGGCGACACCTAGAGAGAATATGACCAATCTCTGTAACATCCACCCGGTCCTAATGAAAAGCATCAATGATGACTTTAGAATCAGAGTAGAAGTCCACATGGTCAAAAGACATCAATTAACCATTCCATAGCATAAAATAGAGCCAAAGCTTCCCCCGTTGGATCCGAACACATCAGAGAAATAGGGATATATAGTTTTAGCCAGTTCAAAAATATCGTCTTCATCTCGAATGCAAATGTATATTCCCTTTCTATTGAATTGATCGAAGAAGGATGCATCAATATTGCATTTGACTCTACCATGTGTAGGTGACTGACTTATACCTAGATTACCCGCAGTCACAATGTCTTTCTGAGGAGTTGCATGAATTTTCCTTGAAATCACAATAAGATTCGAATCATACACTTTGTAAGCTTGTGCACGAGCTGCTCGACGTTGTAGGAGGATTATTCGCTAACTTCCAATCGTCCATCATTCGAATAGCACGGTCAGTGACCTGATCTACCATATTTGAGACATCTTGTAAGAGTTTTAGGTTTCTATGCTTCCAATAGGTTTCTATGCTTCCAATGACTCCGAATAGTGGCAGCAAAATGTTGAGAATTATCATCTGAGAGAACATGCAAGAGCTGAAAAATAGCTTCGGTTGTTGTTCCTGAGTGGAGCAACGATGAATCATGTCCCAAAGACCACTACATTGCCAAACCTTCAAATCAAAGAAACCGTAAAGAAAATACATGGTTAAGGTCTTCTTAAGCTGTGTCACAAATTACGCAATCCAACGAACATTGCACCCCTTTGTCTTGAAGCCTAACACGAGTAGGTAAGCACCCTCGGCAAATACGCCAGATTAAATTCTTTATTTTTTGAGGGCCTCTCAAATGTCATATACCATACCAATATCTCAGTCGCTAAAGGTGTGACATATCAATTAAATCCTCAACACATAAGTGATAAGCATTCTTCATCGAATACCCCCATTCTTCTCCACCTTCCAAATCAACTTATCTTCCTCCACTTTCACTATTAAAGGTGTACACAAAATAGACATAGTTATGTCCGGGATGAAAACTTTATGGATAACTTCTTGGTTCCAAGTCTTTGAATTATGATCGATTAAGCTACTCACTGGGAAACCACTTTAATAATGAGCCCCCATAATATTATCTTCAATCCTCTCTTTGTTTTTTAGCCATGGTTCATTGAAAATAGAAATAGAATCCCAGTACTGCTACACCATCGAACCTCACCACGCACAATGAACCTAGCCTTCAAAATACTCCTCCATACATAACTCAGGTCATGTCCCAAATTTGCAGTCATGTATAGTTACGATTAGGAAAGTATCTAGCTTTAAAAATACGAGAGACCAGAGACTTGGGTACCGTCATGAATTTCTATCGTTGTTTGGCTATCATAGCCAAATTGAAGGCAGTAAAGTCTTTAAAACCAATACCTTTGTACATCTTATGCATAGAAAGCTTTTCCTAAGATAACCAATGGATGCCCTTATTATTATCACCTTGATGCCCCCACCAAAAGGAATTCATCATTTTCTATTTAGTAGAAATAAAAAGAGTTGGCAAAAGAAATATACTCAAAACATATGACGGAATAGTTTGCAAAATTGAATTAATTTTCTGTCAAACATAATCTTTGATATAAGAAAACATAACAGTGTGATCTCTACCAACCATCGATGGAAGACATAAGTATTTTCCAATACCCAACACAACTCGAACACCCATAATGGTAGTAATCACAATTTTTATTGCCTCAAGGACATTGGAACTATAGGAAATTTTGACCTTAGGGAGAATGATGGCTTGGCCAAAAGCTGCTTCATACCTTGTAAGAATATCTTGCATAATTCGGGCCTAGTGCTCCCCTGCTTTGAAAAACAAGAAGCAACCATTAGCAAAGATTAAATGAGTGACGAGGGGTGCAACCCTACAGATAGAAGTGCCCCCAAGGTCTCCTCTTCCATCAGCTTGCTTGACCAGAGAAGAAAGTCCTTCTACACAAATAATAAAGAGATAAGGGGAAGAGGATCCCCTTGTCTCAAGCCCCGACCCTGGATAATAGGACCCACCGCTTCGTTATTCACAAGAAATGAATAGTCAACTATCTCTATAGATATAATCATCCAATAGACCCACTACTCATTAAACTCAATCATATGCATAACCCCTTTTAGATAGTCCCAATCCATTATATCGTAAGCTTTAATGTCAAGCTTGAGGGCCACACAACCATCATTACCACGCGTCTTTGTTTTCATACAGTGGATAACTTCAATAACTACTATATAGTTGTCAAGCATCGAACGACCTGAAACAAAAGTAGACTGATTGCCATAGATAGGAAAACTTTCAACCTATTAGCTAGCACCATCGAAATCAACTTCTACATGACATTACATAGGATAATGGGTCTCCAATCTTTCATGGTTATTTAAACAATACCTTTAGGAATTAGCACAACGTTGTCACAATAGCGATCAAAAATCGCTTTTTTTTTCCCACTTTTTTGTTATATAAGGAGCAAAACTTTTGTACTCTATTGTATCATTCCCATAAATAAAATTCTTTCTCTGTAATTTTTTTTATTTTTTAGGAGCCAAAAAGTTGTGATTTATTTCTTCAATTTTAAAATAGTTGAAACTAAATTTTTGGGTTGGCACCAAAATTTATAAAAATAAATTTGATATTTTTTAAAGTAGCTTAGCCATTATTAAATAAAAATAAATTTGAATCTGTCAAAAAAAACAAATAAATAAATTTGATTCTCTCAAGTCTCGACTCTTTCGATTAATAAAATTCTCTGTAAAATCTCAACTCGCGCCGCCGTCTCATCTCCGGCGCCGCCCATTCATCTCCGCGCCTCCGTCTCCGACCAAGCTGCTGCTGTCGCCTCCTTCTTCTTCATTTGGTTTGTTCTCTTCTTCCCATTCACCTTTTCACTGTTTTCTTAGTTTCTATTAAGAAAATCCTAATCAATTTTTTTATTTTCGTTTCATGCGATTTTGGATTGAAATTGTTAATTGATTTGTTGAATTGATGGAATATCCTATTTGTTGAGTTTATTTGACACTGGTAATATTTTGGAAAAGTTGAATAATTTTGATGTGGGCATGTGTTGAACACAAGACACTGCTTCAATTTAATGTGTCAGTGCTACTACATTGGCAAAGATCGTGCTTTTAGGCTCGCTTAATGCATTGTTTGCTTTTAGTTATCTCTTGTATGTTTTTACATATAGTTAAGAACTGCATTGTCGTTGAATTATTGTCTCGACACATGTGCTCCCAGTGTGCTACAAGCTATACGCGATGCTCGAGTTTTTTTTCTTTCTTTTCTTTAAGGGGTTATGGCTTGATACTCTGGAAGAGCCAATATTCGTCAACATTACGAGAAATTGTAGGCATACTGTTAGGTACCGGGTTTGTTAGAGGGGAATGACAGTTATATGAAGGATTGGGATAGCGAGAGAGGGCATTCATCATTTTTCAGTTATAACCTTAGAAGGTTTGGCCAGAAAAATTCCTTTCTCTGAAGGAATGGTGTTGTGGGTAGTTAAGGATCTCCTTCCCTACTGCAGTGTGTAAGGGTTTGACCCATTGTAATTGGTGAGTGCAATGAAATATAACACCAATAGTGAAATAACTTTGTATTGAGTTCACTGAATTACACAATACAAGAGAAATTCATGTAATACAATGTAAATTGATAACTAAGAAACTTGTAGGAAGATAGAAGAAGACTTAGTCCAAAGACTTAAGCCATTACTCTCAAAGAGAGTACCAAAGGGAGAGAGGAGAGACTTTCATCATTTTTCTTCATATCATTCTTGTTATCCATTGCACCCTTTTATAGAAGATTAAGAGAATATTTTCTTATTAGAATTATCCCTTAATTGTTGGATCAAGTGACACATGTCCCTTTTCTCAAACCAATTGTTGATTCCACTTTAATGACTTGGCTTTGCTTATATTTGGATCATAACACAATGTCCTTTTTCATCATCAATAATACACTGTTATTTCATTATTTCTGCTTTTAGTTCCTGTTTGTTCATACATTGGAGCAACTATGGTACCACTAAAATCGACAAGCGAAGGAGATATAGATGCTCAAATCAATCGTAGAAGGGCATAGCAAAGTGTGACAAGCTGAAAGAAATTTTGTATATGTATTCTCAAATGAGTATATCAATTATGCTTGAAAGGGATGAGGTTTAGGTTCATATATGTAACCCAATAGGAGATAAAAATGACAGTAAAAGCTTTATAAGTTTTAAGGATGTGGAGTTTATAATAAAGGTAATGTAGTTCCTAATTTCTATTTTTATGGACTAACATGATTAGATTTGTCTAATATATGTGTGTGTGTGTGTGTTAAAAGGCTAAGGAATTAGGAAAAATAATTAGGAAATTGTGTGTGTGTGTGTGTGTGTTTTTTTTGTTGTTGCTTATGTTATATGTAATTCGGTATATAATATATATTTATGTGTGTGACTGGACATATATATCAAGAGTGCCCAAGTTTGACACCTTTGGCATAAATAAATTATTGCAGTTGTTTTGATATTTGTGAGTTTGTATTGCAAACAAATTATAAAACAGGTGTTGTTTATTTATGTTTATAATTATTTATTTGAGCTTTTGATATGTAAAATTTTTGTCCGTTTTTTGTTCAGCTTGGCTCTTACGGCATTGCCATGGTTTTGAATTTGAAGAATGAGTTGGTGTAATTATGTTAATTTGTGTGGCGATTTTTGAAGGTGTGGTATGTTTTCTTAAAATAATTTTTAAAATTAAATATGTTTTGTAACAACTTTTTGGATCCATTGATTTGACCAATGATTTACCGACCCACTGTTTTGACTGAGCTGATGATTGGTCCAGGTTTAATAACATTGCTTCAATGAAATGTTATAAAAAAAATTAGCTGGAAATTTTAGAGTAAAAAGAGGATGTTTGGCAACGGAAGGAGGTGGTTGCGCTTTGTGCAATTCAAACTTTATCCAACAACATCATTATGCAACAAATCTGCCCAGAGAAGTGCCTTTTGTACTTCGGCAAAGAACAACAACAACAACAACAATAACAAGGTCGTCATCACTGATGAAAGGTATCAGCAGCTCGAAAATCTCAACATGATGACCGCCCTCAAGATGCTTTTCACTGATCCCCCAAAGAAGAAAAAGTTTGGGTATTTATCCCCTTTTTATGATCTTGTAATCTCTCTTGCATTTCTTTGAACACCTTCATGGTTAAGTAACCCTTCCTGTATTTGTTTACAATGCTTATAGATAACCAAAAATATAAGTAGAAATTCTTACTTTGCATCTCTGTCTTTCTTGATCAGGTTTGATTTCCATCTTGTGCAATTTTTTTTTGCCTGCATGCCTTCCTTGGGTATGATAGCATATTTGAAGCTTTTTTCCAATCATTGAACTTGAGCTTATTGTTATACATTGTTTATTCTAAAAAAATCTAATGCCAACATCTAACTACAAACCTTTTTTTCTTTACTGCTACAGCTGTATATTTGGTGGCTCAGTATGCTCGTTACGAAATACGAAAAATGGAAGCGGTAAGTTTCTTTTCCCTTTGTAATAATTGTAATGTAAGGAGTGAATTTTTTGTGCATTATAGAAATGCTGGTAAGATGCATGGGATAGTTGGATCTTCATATCACTTATGTCTCTTCAAATTTAACCATATCAATTCAGCGATCCATGTTAATGCACTCTTTATTGGAACCCGTTAGGTTTATAACATAAGTGTAACAGAATTTTTGTTAGAATATTCAATGTATCTGATTGTTTTCTATTTCCTAGCTAGACACAGGTTGTGTATAAATCATGTCTTGTGCAATTATCACATGTTGTGCAATTATTTGTTGCCTTATCACAGTGGAATTGTATGCTTAGAAGTGAGATCTAATGAGATACAATACAAGTTTAAGAACTATACATTATGAAAAAGAGTATTGCTTGATGGTGCGAAAAAAACACAATGAATTTTGACGAACAAAAAGCCACCCTTGTATTCCGGCAAGTGGGAGTTATGTATTCTTATTTTGATTCTTAAAAAAATAAATTATCTCCAACCATCCATGTATTCCAGCAAGTGGGAGTTATGTGATTACTTTTCTATTGAAACAATGCAACTTAAATGCTTCAATTTCACTTTCGTTGATTTTCGTACATGCATGTTCCGTACCATATAGCAATACTCTATTAAAAATTGTGAAATTTAGTTCAACTTCTAAATGAATTCTATATAATTTATGGTCTATTGTTGCTGAACTCGAGATATATAGGGTGTTGCTTTTTCACTAATACTATTTATTAGGAGTATAATATGTCCTGGATTATATTTCGTTTTTTATTTGCTGAAACTGTTTTTTGCTGGTACTTTGTGAATAAAAGGGTTGATGTTTAGCAATAATACTATCATCCTTTGGGGTTGATTTTGCCTTTTGATAATGGATTTTCTCCAAATCACTTCATAGGAAGTGGAGGAGAAAAGGAAGAAGAAGGAGGAAGAAGAAGCGAAGGAGAAAGAAAAAGAATTGGAACTAAATCCCCCCGAGGAAAAGGAAAAACCTGATCCCCAGCTGTCAGAGATGAAAGAGAGACTTGAGAAACTTGAAGAGACTGTAAAGGAGATTGCTGTTGTAAAAAAGAAACAATCAACCAGCAACATAGACACAAATCAGGTAACTGCTGATGAGACAAAAGCCACAAATTTGTCTGCACCAAGTAACACGAGTGGCGGTTCAGTAACTATCAAACCAGTCGAACAAGACAGTGTTGGTAAGGATAATTCTCTCAAGTCAAGGACAGAATTAGATGAAGAAAGTAAAGGTTCCGTAGCAGCTCCAAGTTCTTTTCTTAGGCTTTGCTTGCGAGTTTGGAGGGGAAGGGAAAAGAAGGCTTTGGAAAAAAGGGAGGAGTGAGTGGAAGAAATAGAATCAAAGTTGAAGAGCTTCTTAAGGTGCTTGGATCTTACGAACTTTTTTGAAGTCAAGAGTACATAATTTATCAGAAGCTGTAGTACAGGGCTCTCATTGATATGTTTTCCTTAAGAAGAGAATAGTTATTAAATTATGCTTTACAGGTTACTGAACCTGTCGTCCCGCTTCGACCTAGGGGAAGATTTTGAGTTTATTGTTAGGAAGGAAATTTTAAATGGGAAAGCTATCTTTGGTGCATTAGTTTGATTCCTAGTTATGCTTTATGCTTTTTGCATTGCAATCATGTAAAAAATGCAGGAAATTGATTGATATTAATTTGGATGCTATAATGTAAGGGTTAGTTGTGTTTGACTGAAAATCCAGGTAGTTTCTATTAGAGGCAGTTCACTTTGCTTCTTTCCCATTGGATGATATAATGTAAATTCAAAATTGGAGAGATGGAAGAACTGAGATATTGAATGTGGATATTTCTTCCTTTTTAATCTATAAAAATATATAGTATTGAGATCTTATAAATACTGTTGGTATCTTGTTAGAATAACTTACTATTGATTTAGTCAAAATCTTAATATACAATTGCTATCATCGACGGTTCAATAAAACAATTTATTGTTTAAATTAAAACAAATAGGGAATAAATATCCGGCTAATGTAAAAATCACGTCAAATGATTGGTTCAAGTGGAAAGGAATTTAGACCCTCTGAGTAAGGAATTTTCCTTGTCGTTTAGTAGTCGTTGACATATGTAATTATTGTTTTTACATATGTTTGACTTATATTTTTAAGACAAATTTTTTTATTGTGTATTTCTTAAACAATGTCTTTTAAGAGTTGAATATGTTCAAGGTCGTGAGTTAAATGGTCGTTGTTGTTCTTTTATCATAATATTGATACGAAGTTTCCATCACCGTTTAACAATGATTAATCTTATTTTTTATCGTAATATTGATAAGAAGTTTCCACCACCGTTTAATTTAACAATGATTAATCTTGTCAACGGAATATGTGGGGCACATAAGTTGAGTTCTTGTTTTTCAACTGAATTTTATCCATACATAAAAGTTAGAAATTAATTGCCGACCACATGTTTAAGAAGTCCAAGTCCTTTACTACTTGGTCCAATCGATTGTTACTAGCGTAAAGATCTCTTTAAAGTTTAAAGTGATTTCTAAATATTTATAAGAAAAAGAAAAAATAATTAGGTTTATTGAATAACTGATGATGATTGGTTTATATAAAAGTTAGATACATTAGTTATTCAATGTACCTAAAAAGTTGTATTTTGCCTATAAATATAATCGGGAAGAGTATTTTGGTTAGGTCTTTCAAATTTGCACGACTCCATTTGAAACCAAATCATCTAAACTTTGGGATAATAGTCACTTTGTCCCTGAATGTGTAATGAGTAGTCACAATAGTCCCTCAATGTTTCAAAATTTTAAAATAGTTTTCGATTGTGTACTTTGTTAGTCAAAATAGTCTCTGATGCTAAAATAATCCTTCAATGCTCACAATAACTATTTTCATATAAGGACTAAAATGACAATAAGTAAGTATTTATAAGGATTGATATGACAATAAGTAAGTATATTGAATGACTAATATGTAACAATAATATTTTTTTAAAGAAATTAAATTAGCCAACTTAAATTGGTACCGGAGAGAATCGAACCGGTGACATCAAGGAGGAACACACTCTCAAGTCAATACCATCAGGACAACCCAGATGAGTTTCTAATATGACAATATTAATGAAACATTTCAACATTAGCAATTATTTTGACTAACGAATCGAAGGCTATTGTAAAAAATTTATACATCGAGGACTATTGTGATTAATGATTGCCATTGCCATTGAGGATCAAAGTGACTGTTATCGGTTAAACTTTTTTTTGTAAAACTTTGTAAAAACATAATAAAAAATAGTCTTCGAATCTCTAGGGACTCAGATTCATTCCCCCTTGCTTGTTATAAACCCTAAAACCCTTCTCTCCGATTCTAAACCCTGCAATGGCACGTTTGCTTCGTTCTCTCAGAAAAACCCTAACCCTAACCAACCAAATTCCCATTCAACATCAACGACCATGCATTTCTCCTTCTCCTTCTCACATCATCCCCAGAAGAACTTACATCTCCCAAATGCGCAAAGAAGCTTTCGAAGGTAACATTTTCAGACTTCTTCGTAACGAAATTCAGTACGAGCTTCAATCCTCTTCTTCTTCAAATCCTGTAAGTATTTTTTTTCTCATTTTGTGTAATGGGTTTTGATTTTGGGGAAATGGGTTGTTAGAATTTGATTTGACCTTGATTTGTTCTTCTTAGAATGATGGAAAAAATATGAACTTTTTACTTTTGAACTTATAAACTAGCATAAGCTAAACTCTCTAGATAACTTACGAAAACAACTAATATGAAAATAATTTGATTTCAATTCCCCAAGTTTTGATAAACAACTTAATTTGTAGCTTATAACTTAAGTGCATATCATGATAAGCGCTTATGTATAATCTATTACTATAACTAAAGATGAAATAGAGTTAAATTTACTTTTGTATAAGCTATAAGCTGTTTTCATAAGCTATCTTGAACTTATGAAAATAAGCTCGAAACGGTTTAGGAACAACTTAATTGTTTTTGTATAAGTTAAATTGTGTTCGTATAAGTCATACGCCGTTTTCGTAAGTTATACTAAACAATTTACAATTGCTTATACAAGTAGATAAACTCAAATAAGTCAATTCAAACAGACCCTTCATCTTTTGTTTTAGACATAGTTTATGCATCAAGTTGTTTATCCAAACATTGTCTTCATCTGAATGTGTTTAGGAGCTGCTCATGCCAGATTCTGTAAAATTAAGTTTTAGGAAAAAGCTACGTTGTTATAATTTTAGCCTTCTCCTAAAAATCAGGTGTCATAGTTACAAAATGTTTGGAAGATATTTCTATAACAAAATATAAAATAAAGTTAAATTGTTTTTTGTATAAGCTATAAGCTGTATTCATAAGCTATCTTGTAAAAGTTTATGAAAATAAGCTGAAAACAGTTTATGAACATGTCATAAGTTTTTTTCATAAGTTCTACCAAACAGTCTCCAAGTGCTTATGTTAGTATATAAGCTTAAATAAGTCAAACAAAATAGATTCTTTATATTTTGTTATAGACACGATTTATACATAAGCACTTATATGATAAGGGCTGTAAACACTTAATTAAGATGCTTATTCAAACAGAGTCTTAATCTGATTGTGTTTAGGAGCTGCCCATGCTTGATTTTAAAAATTAAGTGAGAAAAAGCTACTATGTTACATTTTAGCTTCTTCCGAAAATCTGGTTTCATAGCTACAAAATGTTTAGCTAGTGCGGATAAACTATTGTGAAGTACTTGTAAGAGAAAAACAAGATTGATGAAATGATTTTTTAATAGTAATGATAATTATAATTAGTTGCTTCTCTCATAAATTGAACTTCACTTGCTATAGATATGTTTTATACATAAGCGCTATAGACACTTAATGATACTGTTTATCCAACTATTGTCTTAATCTGAATGTGTTTTGGAGCTGCTCATGCCTGATTTTGAAAAATAAAGTTGTGGGAAAAAGCTACATTGTGACATTTTTACCTTTTTCCTAAATATCGGGTTTCATAACTATAGAATGTTTAGAGTTTGTTTGGATAAACTGTTGTGGAATGTTTGTAACAGAAAAAGAAATTAAATGAGCTTATAATAGCAACGATAATTCTAATTGATAGCTTCTCAGAAGTTAAAATTGAATGGATAATGGCTTTTTTGATCAAGGTAGAAAGGGTAAGGAACTATCCATGCCTGATTTTGTAAAATTAAGTTGTGAGAAAAAGCTAGATTGTACATTCGTAGTTTCTTCCTAATAATCAGGTGTCATGGCTACAAAATGTTCAGAGCTAGTTTGTGTAAACTGTTGTGGAAGTACTTGTAAAAAAGAAGATGAAATGATCCAATAAAATATATAGAGCTACTTTGTTGTATAAACTGTTGTGGAAGTGCATTGTTGTACACTGACATCCAATGAAAATATACTATTTTGGCACATCAGTCCACTTTTATAACTGTATTTTGAAATTGATTGTATGAAATTGCAAAGTAGTGACTTTACACCGACAATGGATGGCCCTTTAACAAGTTCTAATTAATAGTTTATCTCAAATTAAAGTTAACTTGTATATCTTGAATTTTCAGAAACTGTCATATCTAGTTTCTTCACGAGTTAGAAGTTGAAGACTTATAACAGTTGAAAAACTTCTATCTATAACCTAGAAATAAAGGCAAACTTGGGATTAGCCAAATGCACTGTTTGTGTTTACTTGAAGACTCAATATTTTGATGGCAATAAGTAGATGATGTTTTTATTTCTAAAAGGTGGCGTTACTTTTTATTTCTAAGAGTCTGCAATTTTGTTTTGTAACTTTCTTTCACTATTCTTTGCGACTAGTATCGTTTGGGGAAATTCTCTAGCATTTTTCAGTTGGATTTTGGTAAAGTCATTCTTGTAGACATGGATAATTAAGGTCTGTTCTTGTTTTGCAGCCTACTGACAAGTTCGGTTCATTTTTGGTGGATGGCCGACCCAGTGAGCGATGGATTACATTGAAAAGACAATTTGCAAATGAAAACATTAAAGTTGAAGTCACCATGTTTGATGGGGCTGTTCCTGCTCCGAAAAAAAGCGGTGGCGTGGCTAATGCAGATGAAGTGCAGCTACACATTACCTTGATTGTCAATATCTCCAAGGGAGATGGTAATGTGCTGGAAATCATGTGCTCTGCTTGGCCAGACAGTATAGTGATAAAAAGGCTGCTCGTTCGTGCAAACAAAAATATGAAAGCTGATCCCTATGCTGGTCCTGATTTTGAGTAAGTTTACTTACTCATTTTTTACCCTAATTATTTGCTTACAATCAGTGTTGTTAAATAATGGTTATAGTAGTTCTAAAGTGATACTCTATAGCCGAATTTGAACAGATGTTATCCGTTATTGTTCTGCGATGTGCTTGTTAGCACTATTCCATAATAGAAGTTGAACAACCCACTATTTTCTGCGATCCACAACTGAACACTGCTTACAATTTTGTATGATAGTTAGATTTAGAATTGTGTTCACACCTCTTAATGTTGATTCTTTACAGGGAATTGGATGATGAGTTACAGGATAGCCTTTATGATTTCTTGGAAGTAAGGGGTATAAATGATGAACTTGCCAAATACTTGCATCAGTACATGAAACACAAGGAGAAAACAGAGATCATAGGATGGATGGAGAAGGTTAAATCTTATATCGAAAAAAAATAAGTGCATTGAAATTTAAATGTGCTAGATGAGATAAACCATGAGATCATATCTCTTTTGTGACTGAAGTCTATTTCAAAGAAGGTAAACACTTGCTTTTTGTTCACCACTGCTCTTACTTTTTGTTCACCACTGCTTTAGAAGTAGAAATTGTATAAGGTAAGTAGGAAGTGACGATATTGTATTTATGATTTTTGCTTCGGAACCCCCTTTCCCAAAGAGAAACGCATGAAAACATGTCGAGCACTGTCTATTATGGAAGGTTTATTCTCGGTGAAAAGTTAAACATGTTTTACTTTTGTTCGTGTTTATAATTATAATATTTCAATCTATGAACAGCAACTGGCATGGTTCTAGGAACAATTGATTAATATCAGCCAGCATCTGAACAAGAGCTGTAATTATTTTAAGCTTGTTTCAAAATAATGGCTTAGAAGATTCTACTTATACTTATTGGTGTTCAAGTTATCTGTATTCAAGTTGTATTCACCTTGATTTAATTGACAAAGCAGAAAATCATGATGTGACTCAATTATCTGTACTGTGTTGTTATACAGGTTTTGTACCTTAAATGTGTAACAAACTAAAATCACATGTCCCTCTTAACCGATTAAAATTTAGATGTGATACACTTTTACATACATGCTTACATCAAATAACTTTTCCTTGAAGTACAATTTATTAAGTTTCCATCCATGAACCTATGAACCACCAACACATACCGGACACAACACAGACGCTCAGATGTCTACGCCAGTAGTAATTTGAGAAAATGTCATAATTAAATGTAATCACATGTGTCGGTGTTGGACACAGACACATGTTGTGCATTGAACACGTCTTCTATTAGAAGTGTTACAAAATCAGTTATGCACAATTCTTTCTTGTCTCGGAATCATAAAACCATGTATTTCTTGATCAATGGAAATGATATCTTAGTCTACACCCCTTTTGAGATTCTCACCCACTCTCTTTTATTTGTTTATAAATTCTCAAAATTCCTTGAATTATATTCAACATACACCCCCTTTCCTTCATTTCTTTCATTCAAACACCCCCACCACCTCATGACTCGTTTTGTGGATCCTTATATGATAACCATTTTTCAACAACTGCCCCTTTAATAACAACCATCACTTAGACAAATATCTCTGTCCATGCCTTTCATCTCATCTTCGCTGATGGTGTCCTTTTTGTTTGTGATGAATGTTTAAAATTCAAATTGAACACTTGAAAAATAAGTTTATGGATGTGTATATCTAGATACAATGTATTGAAAATTCAAATACAATGACTGTAAGGTTAGTTTTTGAAGGTACAATTTTACAACGTGCAAAATTCCAATACATTGTAAAGGTCATTTTTCTAAATATAAGTTGTGTTTAAAAAAAAATAGGGTGTTTAATGTAAAATTATAATTGCCTATACTGTATCACTCTTATTAAACCACTTTTTAATCAAAAAATGAAATGATTACATGTTTTCTATCTCTTAAAAATTATATTTTTTTATGTGTGAAATTCCAGAACTAAACAAAGCTATATTTTGAATATTCACAAAAAAAGAAGCTATATTTTGAATAACACAAAAACTTGGAGAAATATAAGCAAAACTTGAATCCACTAGCTTTTTGGTGCATGATAGAATTATTTACAAGATTAGTAATATGATTTAAAGATAATTGATCCTTGCCACAGTTTAGTTTGTTAAGTAATCTTGAAAGGGACCAGTTATGTTCACATGAACTTACCCTCATAAAAAGTCTTCAAAGAAAAAGACATTTGAATCTAATTATTGTCCTTCTATTTTGTTAAGGTGAGTTTGAATGAGTAGAGTAAACCATAAAAATATGCCGACATTAGTTTCTTTAGAGAATTTCTTTAGAGAATTAGAGATGAAGTGATTATGACATGACTTATTTTGTTGAAAGGGGACTGAACTATATAATACTGCTAGTTGTTAAAATATATTATCTTGATATATATGCTACTAATTGTTAAATCCAATGCATATTACTTGAACTAGTGATACCAACTAGAAAGAATAGAAAAGGAACAAACATGTTGCACTGTTTCACTAGCCTAACTAAGATGTTGATATTAAAACTCAAGTTTCATGTCCTATCTACTATTATTGAAGATGATGACATACAATCTCAAATTTGATTATTCATATAACATCTTGATGAACAAGAAGCATGTTTTTGCTTCAAATGATAGCTCAACATGTTCCCTTATGTTTGTCAATTTGTGCTTCTTTCTTGGTTGGGAGGCAAAATTAAATGCTATGATGAATATTTTATTGGATGAATGGTGAAAGACTTAGGTGTGCCACCACAAGTTAAATAGACAGCACAACTAAAGTACTGCATATGGCAATAAAATGTATCAAACTCAAGAATCCATGTTTGGAAACATCTTAGATCTTACATATAATAATTAATTGTCATAATGACTAGACTTTCAAGTCTTTTGAACCTTAATTTCATCATAATCAAAATATTACTTGTGTTTCATGATTAACATGAGATTAGTGTAAACATCATTTGGATATGGACCTACAGCTTTGAAGTGTACATAAGATGTCATTGGTTGAGAAATCAATGTTGAAGATTTCAATCAATACTCCCTCCCTCCATCCCACAATAATGTACCTATTTGCAACAACAACAAAAAGTCTTAAAATAACTACCGTGTTCAATTTTCAAGATGCTAACTTGTACTCCCTCCATCTCTAAATAATAGTTGTTTAAGGTTTATGCACGATTATTAACGAAATGATTAATTGTGTTGATTTTGATGGTAAAATTAGTATCATTTACTAAAACACCCTTATTAATTGTAGTTAGTGGAGTAGTTAAGCTGTATGAAATTCAATAAATAAGGGTATAATAATGGAAAGAAAAAAAATGTTGCATTGATATTCTAAAGGGACAATTATTTTGAGAAAAAGAAAAATGGGTAAAGAGACAATTATTGTGAGACGGATGGAGTAATTTTAGGGCACATATTAAGGATTTTATAAATGGTAAATATTTATTACAAAACATTAATTTTCAATCTTTAGAAGAATAAATTGACACGATTTCCTAGACAAAATTTCCACTTTATGTCCTTAACATATGCCCTAAGGACACAAGTTAACATTTTTCTTTAATTAATACTTCATCCGTCTTAAATTATATGACGTTTTGAGCATCCAAACGTATTATTAAGAAATGTAATTAATTTTGTATGAGAAAGATATATTATGAGTTGTTATAGAAAATTGCCCATGATAATTTTATGGAAAGGATAAATTAAAAAATTGAAAGAAGAGGGTAATAAATAGTTAATGTTATAATATAAAAAGAAACATCAGTGTTTTATTGATATTATAAAACGACGTATATAATTTAGGACAATATTTTTTCTCAAAACGACTTATAATTTATGACGAATGGAGTACTTCAAATTCAATATTTTCACTTTACATTTATGAAAATGATAAATACATTAATAACTGATAAGGGTAACGTAGTTAAAGTACTTTTAAACTATGTGAGTGAAATGATAGAAACGGTTGATTAATGTGGGACTTAGGGAGTACTGTGTGTTGTTTTGAAATGATGTGATATCATAGCTGAGTGTCATTTTGGCTTACTTTCACATGGCTTGCCCACCAACTTATTTGATCCCAATAGAGATGGTCCATTTCTCCAACAACAGGTGGGTCAAAGTGACACAATTGCAACCATTGAAACGTGCATTTTGGTGGACCAATTTTTTCAATAAGAACTCAAAAATGTGACACTCACTAGCTTCCAAATTTCTACAGTGGATCTTTGTCACCCAATATGTGTGACAAATACATCTTCATTCAAATAGTCCCAGGTTGACATTTAGTTCATTGTCAAATATAATTAATCTTTTTCTTTATTCCCTTGCTCATACATTTGAGATTTTTCTTATCTATTAAGGATAAAATAAACAATCTCAACCTTTGATGAGGAAAATCAAGATGATGAATAAATTTGATTTTACATTACATTATAATAAACTAATGATTTGTTGAAG
>Ga0315914_1005857_pt1 | contig 17709 bp, 8 predicted proteins | sample MpolenodulesMG_FD_203920 | JGI IMG/M metagenome (GOLD analysis project Ga0315914, IMG submission 203920) | Medicago polymorpha root nodule microbial communities from Los Angeles, California, United States - elongated nodules | ecosystem: Host-associated > Plants > Roots > Nodule | place: USA...
ATATATATATATATATATATATATATATATATATATATATATATATATATTTCACATCAGTAGGTTATAGGCTGAAGTGAAATATACATATTTCACTTCAGTGTCTATCATATAGCTGATGTGAAAATCCTATTGTCAAATTTTAAAGAGTATACTACGTCAGTGGAAGAAACGCAAGATATGGAAAGTTCGTTTTCACATTAGTTCGTACCTGGTGTGAAAAGATGTGGACATCAGTTGTCACCTGATGCGAAAAGTGTTTTTCAACTGATGTGAAAAATCATTTATGTAGTAGTGCAATGAGATTACTTATACATTTCGACCCAAATTGACCTACGTCTTCAGGAAAGAGAAACTATTTTATTCACTATAAACAAGTCTTTACAAGATATACAAAATTGATATAAACAATTAGCTTCTAGAGTTCAAGATGAGCAAATCTTAATTTTAACTTTTTTCCATTTCTCTCAAGCGTCAATGGTTTTCACTCAAGAATACAATAGAGAAAGTTCGCATCATTTCCCTAATGATTCATATCCCCTCAAGGTGTTTAAAACATGTTTCTCAACTCAGTAATTTAAACAAAAATCTATCAACACTTAAATCATAGGTTTCCCTCGGTGTTCCCTATTTTTGGTTCAAGTAAAATATTATTTTCCAACTCTGTTTTTATAGGAAAATATAGGCATGATTTGAATAAACCTTCCAGATCCTTTATTGTGATTCAAATCACTCATTGTAGGAAGTTTCAGGACACAAATTCTTTCGGCATGATTTGAATCATGCATAAGCCTCCTTTGAATCACCATATGCAATAGTTGAAAAAACTTGTCTTAAAGATATTCTTCACATGACCTTAAATATGACTTACACTATTGCAGATGGAGCATTAGTAAAGTTTACCGTTAGGCCTTAATATTTCACGGGTATGTTATAAATAATACATGTTTACATGGTATATGTTGGGACATGACCGGAGCCAGTAAGATCATCACATTGAGCTAGAGTAAGCGCACAAGTGGTTTGGATACCACATCTTCACATAACACCTCAGGGCATTGAATATATGAATCTTTTCACTTATACATTGCTCAACGTTTACTTTTTCATCAAATTTGGAACTTCTAATCATACTTGACACACTAACAATCCATCCTTCAAGTGTGTATGCTCCTCACAAGCAGACGTTTTTTCATGCACATATTTACAATGGGATACGCCTCATAGTCACCATATTTTCATGAAGACCTACGATACAAGGAGACGTTGACATTCGTCGAACCTAACTCTTATACCACTCTTGATATTCAAGGGGATCCAAATGGATCATGACATTGGCAAGAGCAACCACATAAGTGATTTGCACCTACACATTCATCTAAATGATAAGGCATTGAGTATATGCCACACTCACTTATATATTGCTCAATACATTAATATTTTTACATGATGTAAGACTTTTAACTCTCCTTCAAAAAAAACAAAAAACTCATACTTGATACACCAACCATATACTGACATAAACCTAATCAATAATTTTCATCTATTTTTTAATATTATTATTACATGTGTTTAATTACCTCCTCCGTCTCATTTTAATAGTCGTTTTAGAGTTGTGTGTGGTTCTTAAGAACATGAAAAGTTGATTTTAATAGTATATAAGTGATATAATTGACTAAAACACTCTTATTAGTTGTAGTTAGTGGAGTAACTAAGAGAAGTAAAATTCAATAAATAAGACTATATTAGTGAAAAATAATAATAAATATTACATTGATACTCTAAAATGACATTATTTAGAGACATAGAAGAAAAAAAAGAAATTAAAATGACAATTAAAATGAAACGGAATAAGTACAACATTACATATCTTTCTCCTCCATTTTATGACCTCTCATTTTTAACTTCTCCTTTCGCTCTCCAAGTTTCTATCATGAAGCAGTTGTTTAGAGGTATCCAAAAATTAAATGAAACCATCATTATTATGTAACAAAAAAGTGAAGAAAAAAGTACATTGATTATATTTTTTCTTATTTTTTATGGTCAGTACATTGAGAATATATATACACTTAAGGTAGATTCTAACATATGCTCCAAAGATGCATGTTTAAAATAGTAGCATAATGAGTAATTTCTACCATTCAAAAAATTTTAAAAAATCACATAAATATTCGAAAGTATACTATTAGACAAAGTCTATGTTTTTTTTAAATGACACAAAGTCCATGTTTTTTTACTCTTGATGTGTCTATTTGAAATAATTTTTTTTAAGGATGTCTATTTGAAATAATATTTGTTTCGTCAAATATAATAATATTTCATGAAAAACTGGCCAGATAATTGAGTGAAAATTGCTCCTCTTACCAACGAATTTGCTCTCCAGCCGGTTAGTTGTCGTTGGGGGAATTTTGGTCTTTTGAGGTGTAGGAGAGCAATTTTGTTGGAGAGGAGCAATAATCTAATTGAAGAGAATTGCTCTTCTCCCGTCTGTTTTTCCTCATTCCCGTCATACGGGAATAAACTCACGCTGAAAAAATACACTTACGTGAGTTAACTCACGTTGAAAATATGCATGCGTGGGTTAACTCATGCTCAGCTATTTGACGGGAACAAGTAAAAATAGATGGGAGAAGAGCAACTCCCCTAATTGAAGAATCCGCTCTTCTCCCATCAAGTTTCGCTCCCACCCAGCCAAACTGACCAAAATACCCATGCGTTAGTTAACTAACGCAAGTGTAAAATCAACATGACTTATCTTTTACACGTGTGACTTAAGTCACGATGCGTGAGTTAACTCACGCAGATGTTACACCCCACGTGAGTTAACTCTCGAACTGGTTTTGTTTTGCTAAATATTCAATGTTTCAGTGTTATATGAGCATGGATTATGCTGCTATCTTCTTACAAACCTATTGGGTAATAATATGAGGTGTCCTGTTATAACAATGGGTGCACACCATACCACATGATAAAGAATGCATCTTCAGCTCAAAAGTTGAAAAAGCCAAGCATAAAAAAGGACCATAGATTGAAAAAGTAACTAAAAAACAATGTTACCTGACATAAATAAACATGTTCATAGTGTCGCCTGAAAGAATAAATTATGTTTAAGGCAAGATGGATGCAATGCATGCATGATGGATGTAATGCCGTCACTAAAAAGAAAATGGAAAATTGAGGGGGAAAAACAAAAGCACTAGCGTGAGTTAACTCACGCATATGTAAAATTAAGTCACGTTTGATTTACACATGTGTTAGTTAACTAACGTAGGGGTATTTTGGCCAGTTTGACTGGATGGGAGCGAAACTTGCTGGGAGAAGAATAATTGAATTCAAAGGCAAGCTTAGAGAAGGCATGGGCTCGAAAATCTTAGCCCAATGAATTTCAACCTAAAAGGCCCATGTTCTCACAGAAGGCATCAATTGAAGAAAATTAATCTTCTCACCATTAGTTTTGCTCCAAAATACACTCGAAAATATGAAAATACTCCAACGGCAGTTAACCGCTGTCGGGGATCAACAGCATTAGCCAACATCATTTAACTCTCACTAGGGAATATTTTTGTATTTTCCTAGTATTTTGGAGCAAAATTGACGGTGAGAAGAGCAGTTTTCTCAATTGAAAGTGAAAGGAGGGAAACTTATAGAAAGTGCCACACTCTAGGCTCTAGCATTGACCAAAGTTTTATTAGTCTGGTCCATAGACAAGGAGTAGTTATTAAACATGGACTAGGCTAGATAGCACTGACATGCTACTCTTAACTAGTGACAAAATTAAGTTGTCAATTTTCCAAACTTACAATATTCTTCACACCCACATTCCAACCATAAATTAGCATTATAAATAAATGCTGCTCAAAAACAGTTGAATTGTCTTAAATGTTGCAAAAAAGAACAAGAATCTACTGATTTCCTTGATTTTCTAATTTGTTAGAGAATTAATTATCATACAAAACAAAAACCCTATCACTACTATGTGCTGTATTATCTATACAAAGCTTGGTTAATAAGATGAGACTCTTATGTGTAGTCCATTTGGTGCCACAACTCTAGGAAATTTCATTAGTTTATCTCCTCCTACTTCTTCCCATCTGCAATGTAACATTAAAGATCACATGTCAGAAAACCTCAAATGCAATTAATATATTCTATTTTCAAAAACAAAAATGAAAATGCAGTCATATAAAATAGGTAAGTAATACAACATCGACAACGTATCAGAATTATTTTATTTTTAAAAAAATAAATAGATAAATCAGATACTCTGTCGATACGTGTCGACGGAGTATCGAGACATATTGGATACGGTAGCTATTTTGACGTATTTGTGCTTCATAGGCAAGTAACTACTCTCACCTGTATCTAGTTACAAAGTAGTGCAAGAAAGTGGAAATTTCTGCTATTCCCAATTCCTTTCCTGGACATTGTCTAGTGCCTCCTCCAAATATCAAGAAGTGACTATGTGACTCTAGATTATTTCCCTGCATTTTCAAGTTGGTTGTTAATTATGGTTCTTAGTATTTCAAGATATTTTTTTATGATAAAATAAAAACATGAAGAGATTGTTACTAACCAGCCATCTCCATGGATTAAATGTTAGTGGATCATCATAAAGAATTGGGTCATAATTTATCTCTCTAGTATAAACATATATTCTCCACCCTTTAGGAACCAAATAGCCTGAAAACATCATTTAAAGAAAAAAGATCCAATTAACCCTCTTGATGGCATCAATAAGATGCTCACACATGCTATTATGAATAGTAGGAACAAACATCAACACAAACATGAATACCGGACACTAACATTGACACTAAAAAATATTGAAAATAGAATAATTTAATGTAACCAGATGTGTTAGTATTATGTCGGTGTTAGACACTAATACATGTTGAACACCAGACATATCTTCAATGTCAATGTCATACACATACATCTTCAATAAAAAGCGTCGATACACATAAATATTTTGTAAACTCCTTAAGATGCCCACTACCTAATTTTTCAACCTATGACCATGACCATATCATATTAAAGTAATCTAAGTAATTTGGAAAGATGCATCTTTTTCTGGTAAACTTTTTAACATAGTGAAATGAAAAGGGTCTAGTTGGAGTGTTGAAAGAGTGGTCAATGCATGTGAACAATTACACAATCCTAGGGATGAATGAATTTCTTTTTCTGGCTACTGTTTAACTACCTTTATTGATACTGAAAAAGTGGCTGAAAGAAACCATAAAAGTCAAAAACATTTTTCTTGAGCCCATCAACATAAATACATGAGAGCTAGAGAAATTTAATAGGACACTCAGTAAAACCCACCATTTAATTCCATGTCATGAGTTGTTTTTCTCAGAACTCCATTAACTATTGTGGCTAATCTCGAGGTCTCAAAAATCACCTGCAAAAGACACAATTTTAATGGAAAAATGAAACTTAATAGAACTTAAAATTTTAATGATCATTGTCGTCGATTATCGAAAATAGAAGTTCACGGTCTTTCTTACAGTAACGTCTAAGACACTGTCTTAGTCGTGAAAACGAGAAAGACTTGAAACTTCTAATTTTAGAGAACGACGTTGATGTTTTTGACAGTTCATGAAAAGATATTACAACGTCACTTACCGCGCGAGTAAACCTCATTGACTTGAGATCATTACAATCAATAGGATCTTCTGGCTTTTTCCTTTCTCTAATAGCAAAATGCTCTTTCTGCAAGATTTCAATATTCAATATTATCACACTCTTTATAATAAAAGAAACTCAAATAAAAAAGGCAATAATGATAACTTTTCCACATACCCTCATTTCATCAAGAACTTTAGGATGATCATGCAGGTACTTTACAGCCATCATTGATGTAGTTGAAATAGTTTCATAACCAGAATACATAATTGTAATGATTAGATCAATAAGTTCTTCATCATTTAATTTGCTTTTATTATCATTCCCTCTCATCAAACAACTAAGCATGTCTTCATAGATTTCTTTTGATGCTCTCCTTTCTTCAAGTAGTTTACTCAAAATGTTAATAATACTTTTCCTTGCCTACAAGAATCAATCAAATATATTCTATCATTTTCTAACTAACCAAAATTAGTAGCAACGTGAACAAATAAGTGGTCTCATGCATCTTTATTAGAACAAAACATGATCCAAATTTTCAAAAAAAAAAAAACCACATGGATCACTAAAAGTTACATATTGGAGCTTCTAAAAATTACGGTGGTAAAATTCTATATTTACCGTGGCACTGGTCCACCGCTCATCTAAACACACGCTTAGACACTGATTAGAAAAGACGAAGGGCTATCGTTATAACTATATATACCTGTAATCCACGACGATAGTTTGTGCCCGGAAGATTAATAGGGAGGGAGAGAGTTCCTAAAACAAGCTTAAAGAATTCTGTCATGAAAGGCTGAGAAATTGAGCTTGATTCCATACCAGCAATTTGCTTCAAAGATGATAGAAATGCCATCTGTTCAAAGAAACATTTGTGAATATTTAGTTAGTTAATCAAGAACTTTAACAAGAGTTATGATTATGGTACATAAAATACAAACTGAATGTCTAAAATCACGGTGAATTTGACAAAATCACAATGGCATTGTGATTTTTGACAAAATCACAGTGACATAGTGACACTATGATTTTGTTGAAGCTTGAAAACGTAGTATTTGACAAATATTTACAATTTTACACCGTAATTTTGCGAAACTCACTATAAATATTAACATGAAGAGTGTTACAAACCTCTTTAGTTTTGTCTTGAATGTTGATAACTTTGTTATCCCAATCACTTACATGAGTTCTCATGAACTCATCAATTTTAGGTAAAAGCTGATTTCTGATTAAGGTGGGACTAATGATTGAAAGCAATGTCCCTCTCATGTACTTGTGAGTGGAGCCATGAACAGCTGCAATGTTACATTTTCCTAAGATATCTAACATGGATTGAGGGTATCCTGGAACAAACCCTTTTGCTTCATTCATCAATATGTATCTATTTAGTTCTGGATCCATTGATACAATTGTAGGACATCCTAATATGTGAGATTTGAAAAAATTCCCATACCTGCCATACATAAAAGTGATACCAAAAAAAAAGTTACAATCATAACCAATAGGGTAAATTACCAAAAGGTACATGAATGAATATTTTTTACCTCACACTTAGTTTAACTCATTTTGAGAAAATCTTATTAAAAAAATGTTGTCTAATTAACATTAGTTTCTCATATTCACACTTTCATGATGTAAATGTCATTTTAGACTAATGGTGAATTTGACATAATCACATATTATCGAAATTTTGAAGAAAAAAACTGTTTTTTTTTTTTTTTACTTTAGAGCTTCAATAAAATCACAGTGCCGTCGTGATTTAGTTAAACACCCCATGATTTTTGTAATACATTCAAAAGGGCTATTAATTAATGTGATAAATCATAGTGCCATGCAAGGGAAGTTGATCAAAGTAGTTTTTTTTTTTATATCAAGAAAATATGAACAAAATGAAACCAATGGAATAGTCTATAAAAACCAAGTTCATTAAAACAACTCAACTAACAAGAAACATGAACATAGGAACATTAGACTTATTGAACACATGCACCAAAGTAACCAATCAAATGATGATGATGGAAAAACAAAAACAAAAAACATGTGAAGTTGTTTATGATTTTTACCTTGACCTTTGATTTTTCATGAAGTTAGGACCTTGTTTAAGAAACTCAGTTGTTTCTCCAAAAACAGGCCACCCCATTGTTCCTTGTGGCAAACCTTTTCTTCTGTATCTTACCTCATTCCACTTCAAAAGAGCAGAGCAAAAACAGAACACAAAGAAAAAACCAAGAATTGCAATGAAGATAGCCATTGATGCTTGCTTCAACTCTTGAAACTAAAAGAAACTTGAAGAAGAAGAAGATGCTTATAGAGTTGTAATCACCACATGTGCTTATATATATAAGCACTTTGAGGTGCCATTTGCATATGAGAGTGGACAAAAAGAGCCACCCTATAAGGGTAGTAGCATCCCCCCTATTTTTTGTCTTGGAGAATGAAAAAAAATTAAATAAGAAAAAAATAAATAAATAAAACCAAAAAAAAAAAAGAATTAAAGAAATTGTTTGTTGGAAGAAAAAGTGGGAAAAAGGAGTTGGCTTTTGGAAGGAATTCAGGGGAGTGCACAACTCATCAATTAGAATTAGAAATATTGATTGATGTATTAATAAAAACAAATTATAGAGATATATAAGAACTTTAAGAATTTATGAAGGAAAAGTATTGGTTGGTTATATAGAGAAAGAAGGGAGAGAAATGGGGTGAAGGGTTGGTTGTATGGATGTTGATTGATGATTGCTCAATGAAGTAGATACGGCAAGCTATTTACTGCTCCTGTTCTTTTTGTACAAGGTGTTGGGGGTATCTATGAAAACTATTGCACAATTTCATAATAATGCTATTTCAATATTCCATAATAATGCTGTTCCAAACATACATTCACAATTGAGGAGTATTAGCATCACTCTTTTTTGAACACTCTCTCTAATATTCAATCCCTTATTAGTTTAAATCATTCTAGGTCTGCACATTAAAAATAGAATCAAAACAAAATGGTGGAACATACACTGATTTGATTCAATGGAAAAATGAATGCTAGATAGAGTGTTCAAAAGTGAGTGTTGCTAGATTTCTCTTCACAATTTTTGTCCTTCCAAATACTTTTTTTTTATAGGGAAGTCCCTCCAAATACTTGTTCAACACAAAAAAAAAACCTGAGAGATCAAAATATAACTAGGTCCAACTTTGAAGACCAAAGGTATAATCACCTACTTTAATTTTACATGAAACTTTAAAAACATAATTATATCATATCAAGCAAGAAATTTCCATGAACACTTATTTAGCAAAACTCTTAAATGATATGTACATTGTGCTCTTTCATATGCTGTAAGAATATAATTTTAAGGTTTCAGATCTGCAGTTCTTGAAACCTGAAGGTTCATGTTCACTAATCCTTGAACTATTCTAACATGTACATTGTACAAGTGAGACATGCTTATGGTCGGTGGTGGATCTAGGATTATTATAAAGCCTTGACAAGAAAAATTTGCAACACATTTATAGGGGGTTTACATAAGAAATTGCAAGCAAATAATCAAAAAATCTAAAGAAATTGTCCAATTTATTAGAGTTTATATAAGAAATTCAAAAAGATTTGCATAAGAAATTGCAAAAAAAATCAACCGGTGCCCAAGGCAACTGCCCAGGCTCACCCAGCCTTAGAACCGCCTATGCTTATGGTGCATAAGTAATGTTAATTGTTATTTTTTAATTATTAGATTTATTTATCTACACACTAATATGATAAATTCTAAGCATATTATTTCTCCTCATTTTACTCTCCTTCCTCTCGGTTGAAGCTCCGCTATGGAGACATTGTCAATCACCAAAACTCCTCATTAAATATTTGTATTTTTATTTTGAACGAGCAATGCTACTATATTTGTTTTTTTAATCGATGTTCTGAACATTAGTTAACGTTTCTTTTTTTTATTTGTAATAAATTATTATTTTTATCATAAAAAAAGGTATAGAAAAGGAGTACATAATTTATCCTGAATCTAGAGGGGCACATGCATAGCATTCCAATTACACCTAAAAGAAAATGTATAGTCATAGCTTAGCTCCCAGTTCTTCACATGTCTTTCAACAAGATTTGGTCAAACCGACAGTAGTTTCCTTCGGTTACCATGTGGATCCTATGTATGTGTTTGAGAGAGATGGGAAAATTCGGTTCATTTTAAAATTCCAAGTGCAAGTTTTCAAACTTTGTGAGACTGTAATTCCTAGACATTAGACAACCATTGATTCAACTGTGCTCTTGACTTTTTAGACTGTTCAGTCTAGTGGTTTTTCGGAATGGGTGAATCACCAACAAGTACTGCAAGAAAAGTCTCAATCATGTCCATGCAAAAAAGGTTAAAAAAGAAAACAGAATAGTATAATATTACCCAACAAAAGGATGAATTTAAATTACCAAGTTGACATATGTTTGGAGAGAAAGAGAACATCATCCATTTTGAATGAGTAGTTATAAAGAGATTCAAATATGTTTATCGGTCATGTTAAGCGGTGCCCCCGGAGCACTGGTTAAGGAACCTAAAAAATAAAATTTTAAAATGAAAATAACACTTTATATGTTTTTGAGAAGTTGGCAGTACAAGTTCCAATGTAATACTTACTACATTTGCTTTCTTAACCAGTGCTCCGGAGGCACCGGCTAACATTATCCTATGTTTATTGATAAAGCTAAATTTGTCCAACCAAATTAGCAATGAACGAAGGAGAATCGAACCTGATATCTTGAGGATAAGTATACTTCAAGATCCTAAGTCAACACCAAATGTTAACTCAAATAGGCTAAATTCAAATATGTTATAAGAAATTAGTTTCAACCATATTAGACCATAATTTCCATCAGTTTTTCAAGTCATTCTCGACTCGCAAGAAGATCTCTACGAAGATGATGAGAGAAAGCTTGAATCCTTCCTTAAATGAATTCTCTCTTTCCAAGGTGTTTAGAAAGTATTTCCTAACCATAGAACCTCACCCAAGATGTATAAACTCTCAAAACAATAGCTTTTTGTGTTCCATCTCTTTAAGATTCTATTTTGTGAGTTCTGTGTAATGCTATCAAAAATGGTTATTTATAGGCAATTGTATCGTGTTAACTTGAACCAATCTATTACCATGGTTCGAGTCCCCAATATGGAGGAATTCCCATGAAATAGGTTTTTTAGCATGATTTTGAATAATGCAAAACCCTAACTTGAGTCCCTGCTGCCAACAACTTAAAAAACAATTGTTTTAAGTCACTTTCACAATAATTCTCTACCTCGACTTCAAATCGGTGATGATGCTCATTTAACCATCAATCACCTTGTTCTTCTTCAAAAAAACCATAGATCACCTTGTTACTCCCTTCGTCCTTAAATTATTCTTCGACAAAATTGATCAAGTCCAAGCAATGATTGAACCTTGATCTAGGTAATGACTTGGTGGATGCACATTCCAGATTGTCTTACGAAGCATCTTTCTCAACCACAATCTCCTTAAATTAATAATGTCTCTAATAATGTGTAAGATAATGTCAATGTGATTTTTCCTCATTATACACTTGATGGTTTGTCAAATGAATGACATTTTGGCTATCATAATATCTTCACACATACTTGAGTAATTCCTACCTCCCCAATAATAAATTTCAACAATATGGCTTCCTTGACCCATTCAATAATGGCAATGTACTCCTCTCCATGTAAGAACATGATCTTCACGTCCATTAGTTCCAATTCGGATTATATCAATTCACAATCGCTATAAGTATCCTTATGGAACAATGTTTCACCATAGGTGAGAAAATCTCGTTATAATAAATTCCCTTAACCCGAGTACAACCCTTTGTCGGAGTCTTGATTTGAGCCTTGTTTCTTAAATTTCTAGTACCATCCGATTCTTAAGTAGTCTCACGAGCTTCTATGTTTGGTTCTTATCCAATGAATGCATTTTCTCATTCACCGCCTTCAACCATTTCGTTCTTTCTTTGCTCTAAAATGCCTCCATAAGGGCATTTGGTTCTTAGTCTTGTGACCCTTCAACCACATTTAAAGCATAACAAATAAGAGATCGTTTAACCGACCATCAATTGAGTGAAATTTTCCTAATCGCCTGTTTGTCAATCTCAAATAAAAGAAACAATTTTTGCATAAAAAATTACCTGACTATGTGAACCAGTGCTTCTAAGACAATTTTTTGTTATGCCTTTCTTAAACAATCTTTATAAGACACTTGTTAATTTGATTTTAAAAAATGGTGTAATTGATGATGTAAAGAATGAAAAAGTACACAATTTCTGGCAAGAGAAAAAGCGCAAGAGAACAAAATAGAGGCTCTCGTGCAAACTGTATCCCTCAATGTTACAGTGTACATCACAAACTTTGGTATAAATCACAAACAAATAAATAAATAACAGATTAAAAGGAAAGGGCATAAATTTCATTCGTGTGTGTGTGGGTAGACATTCATTCCTCTCATCTTCAACCTTTGTTTGGGCCCCTCTCTCCCCTACCAAACCAATTATTGATATCTTGCTACCATTCTAACGTGCTTCTATATTTCCTATCAATAATTCAGTTATGTGAATCTCTTTATGTGATCCACGTATCATATGTGGAACCATAACTTGTTCTAATTCACTCATAATATAAAACACCAATGAAAAATTAATTTTAAGGTGACATGATATATATATGAGTTTTTGCTAGAAGACACCTATGAAGGTTATGAGTTATGTTAGAAGACACATTTTATAAAGGTGTCTTTTAGCAAGTTATTCTATGAGCATTTGTTAAAAGACATCAACTAATTTTTATGAAAGTGTCTTTTAGTAAAGTTATAACTAAAAAGTGAAAATCACACCTTGAGGTGTGGATTACTAAAAGACACCTTCATGGATGGCTTCTAGCAAAATCCTATATATATATAATAATTTGAAGGAAAAAAAAAGTTATTTAAGATCATATAAATTTATTTACCGATTATTAAATACTATGTAGAAGATTTGGGGAGGAAAAACATGATATATCTAATCTATCTAATGATTTATAAAGTGACAAATGTTTTTTTTTTATATTGTAAGTGAAAAAAGTTATTCCGTCCCATAATAACTGAGTCTTTTGTAAAAGATATTGTTCTAAAATAACTGACTCATTTCACTTTTCAATACAATATTAATTACTTTTTTAATTATAACTCTAATTAATATTACTTTCATCACTCCAATTCATTATATTCCCACTTTGTATTTATGATAGTGGAGAATGCACCAATACATAACAAAAACACTTAAAACTATTTTTCTCTCTCCTTCGTTTATCCATTTTTCTTAATAAATGTAAAATGAACAAATGATCCGTTAACCCAAAATAGAGGGAGTACTTAATATAAACCGTGTCAAACTAGACTTTATAATGATTAGGTATAATCATGCAAGATCTAGGTCTGACTCCTTATTTGTTATAAGTTTTAATTTAGGACCTATTTGAAGGCATAATAAATAAATAACATTTCTATTTACATAATTAGATCGACAGAATAAACATTTTTTTACTCAATGGTTTAATAGTTTCTTTTTATTACTTAGTCGGATGAATTATTTAGTTTTTAGTGTAGCTCTGACGTAGACTAGATCGTAAGTACTCGTCGATATGCCTTAAATGTTCCCCACTCTTAGTTGGTAGGCAGTCTAATGTACGATAATTTTATCTAAATAAAGCCAATGCATTCCATTTTGATCACGGCTCTATTTTTGGCTGATTCTATCGATTAGTGCCTTTCTATAAATTTCAAAATTTTCAGCTCTTCATTTTCCTTCAATAGATGTACTATATATTCAACTTTTGTTATCTTTTTGCTTTAAAATCCGCACGATTGTTTGTATTTATGTGTTTTGATGTGATCATTCATGCATGAACCATCCCATTCAGTTTTGATCAAACAAAATCCATCAAACTTTCTGAACCAGTCCCATTTTGCTTGATCTCACTTTTCACTATTACAGATTCATTTTGATCAAATCATTAATCATATGCCCCTATCAAATCTAAGTGTTTTTGGTTCTAAGTGTTTGTTTAGAATATTAATGACAACACCGTAATTTTGTTAAGACTCGAATACCGGTACCGGAGAGCTATGACATAGGTCTTGTCCATTTGATTACCTTCATAATCGGATAAAGAAGTGAACACATGTCATGTTCCCGCTTTAAACGTTCAAACAAATAAAATTGGTTCATTTTTTATTACCTTCATAAATATATATTTTTACACTTCTTATAAATACAGTTAAATGCATTTTTTTATTTCTGTAACAATAAAATATATTTAGTAATCTACTCTCAATTATAAAATACTATAATCTCCTTAACCCATTAAAATATTAAACAATTACTTTAATTATATAATAATTTCATTAAATATATTGAATATGAATTAATTAGTTCACGTTTGATTATATTCGAGTCAAAAATTTCATTTTTTTTAATAGTTTTTTAAAAGTTTTTTTTAATAGTTGAACTAGATTAATAGACTAACAGTAGAAGGAGTACAATCATTTAACAGATAGAAAGAAACATAATAAAATATGAAGTCGTTTATATAATGATTAAGTACACGTGTGGCAGGTCCTATCCCGTGCATCTGTTTGTATTCATTGAAATTGACGTATTTGTTGGTTGCTAACTTCGGATGTTTGACATAGCATATTGATAAAAAACATTTAAATTTATTTTGAGTTTTAAAGTATTTTAAAATGTATTTTAGTCGACTCTAATTTTTTTAGTGAGAGAAACTCTACATTTTTTTAAAGATTTTTGTCTCCTTTATTTATCGAGGAGGAGTGGTTTTAGATCTTTTCTTGATCTAGAATCATCCATCTGTATCTTTTTCCCTTTCATTCAATTTAAATAAGTGATTTTCACAGGTATCGAGTTTTTTATTTTGTGTTTTTTGTTGTCTTAGTACAACGTTGTGTTTTTCGTCGTCTTGTGCGACAACATTTGATCGTGTCTTGTTGCGGTGCTCGTTTGGTTCCTATTGAAAGATCAACTTCAATCAATAATTTGGGCGTCGAAGTTGCAGATCCGAAAGCATAGTTATTTCGATGACTTAAAATTTATCATATTAATTGTAAGTTTTTTACCGTTGTATGCTATTAAATTGGGTGATGTGAGGTTGTTTGCAAATTCACCTTTTACGTTTTTAGTGATGTTGAAAATGTTATTGTATCTATATACTCTCTATTTAAATGAATGAATGAATATCGTTTTGTTTTTGTAAAAAAAAAATGTCTTTTAAAATGTCTTGCATAAACCATCTCTTCATCCAAAATCTATATATAAAAAAGAAAATTATTCGTTGCTTACTTATTTCATCCATATATTTTTTTTGTGGTGCTGCATGTATTGCGTTGCCATTTTCTAAAGGGCTTGATTGGTTATAGAAAAAATAATTATAAGAGGGTTTGTATATATATTTTACTTCAACTTCTCTTCATTTTTCATAGCAAAGTCAGATGTTTTTTTCTGTCTTTTGATGTCGATTCCATATTAAAAAAAGTTGCTTGTAGTTATAGCATCCCCATTTTTAAGGATATGGATTTGGCGTTGTAGCGAATCACACAGTTTTCAATCTAAGCCGTTCATTTAAAATCAAACGATTAAAATTGAAAACAGTTAAAATGATCTTAAAGATACAATTCTGATTGAACGGTTCATATGCTTTACAGTAGAAAAACTTCTTCCCATTTTTTATTTTATTTTATTTTCAAGACATGACATTACTTGTGAATACTCAAATCTTTCTTTTTTAAATAAAAACAGAGTAAATCTCTTTCAAAGTATAACTTTAAACTTGACAAATTGAAATTATTTTAAATAAACGTCCGCACAATATAACTGAATTTATACTATATATAAAGAAAATAACTCTTTTTAGTTTTTTTGGGCTGATTTTTTTTTTCTTCAAAAATGTTATCAATTTTCAATATAAATAACACATGTAACAAATAAATAAGAATAAGTTTAAATAGTAAACAAAATGTAACAAACACGATATGAATATATGTCTGGTTTTGTCCTTTATCATTTAAAAAATGTAACAAACTAGATGAATATATTTATACTTACTTTTTAATTATCCCAATTATACTCTTAAACAACTTTTTCTATAATAAAGATTGTTGTTGATGTCATTAAAAAAAGAATTTAGATTATATCTTTTTGTTATATTGTTGATGTCATTGAAATAGATGATCATGGTTAGTTTGATATGTTATAACTTAAAAGCAACAAACATTTATATTTTTAGTTTTAATAAAAATCAAAATTTCACAAAAAAAAACATCATTCATAATTTTTAAATGTTTGTGCAATAAAAAGAGATGAAAGACGGACACTGTTTTTCGCTAGTATAAGCTTAATATACAAATGCATTAAAGTAGTGTAAAATAATGTAAAAATAACCTGCTCGAATAACGCACTTGATTATAAAACTAGGAATATTTGCCCAACCAGCACCAAGTTATACTGCAAGACCTGCCCTTCACAATTGTAGATACTTCGTTCAACATTTTTATGTTTGATTGCAAATTCGTCACACTTTACGATTCTTCAATATCTAGTAATTCACTATTCACTTGCCAACTTCATTACTCTTGGATCTAATCAAGTCTTAACGAGTTTCATTTCACTCACAGTCAATAACAGTAGCAGAATAATTACCCTAATTAATCATTTTACCGCCGATAATTTTTCATAGACATAAGAATAAACTACATTTCAGCATAATTTTTGTTCCTTAGTTTTAAAAATATAATGAGTTTAAGTTCTCGTTAAACTCAATATATAAAATTAAACTCTTGTGTAATCCCTTAAAAAAAAAACTCCTATTTAAATTTCCGTGAGAATCACAGTAAAAAATTTAGATAGCTAATATATTTTGATTTTTTTACTCAAAAAGTAAGATAAAAATATTTTTAAAATTTATACACCATCCACATGTTCATAGATCAATATGTATTATGCAACACTTGTCTCACTTGTGCATCTTAGAGTTGATCTCTTGTTGTTGTTGTTGTTATTAATTATTGTTTATACAAAAAAAAGTATTTATTATTTGTTATTTGTGTGGGTCATGTTAACCAGTGCATTTGTGGTATTTGTTAAGGAAACAAAAAAATTGCACTTTAAAGAAGTCTGGTACACAAGTTTCAAGCTAGTTCTACTGTATTTAGCTACTTAACAAGTGCCCCCTAGGGTTAATTGTTAGTATTTTCTAAAGTTGAATTATTATATTAACTAGACTCTAACCCGTGCGATGCACGGGTATCGCACGGGTTTTGAAGAATATAAATATCATATTGATTATACATTCAATACTATGCTATGAAACGACTGCAAAAAGGATAAAAAAAATGCAAAAAATACATCAATTTAAGCTATTAACTTTGTTTTCTTACCAAATAATATTACCAGCTGTGTTCCTAAATTTCTTCTTTGTTAATAATGAAAAGAAATTGCAATCAGAAAAGGAACCGCTAGGGCATTTGTGACTTTAAAAAAAATATTTTAGTTCGGTATATCAATTTTGGAAGCAACAATATATCAATCAAAATGGAAGTGGCTTAGTGGTGAAAATTGTAAAGTGTAGTCAAATGGTACCCGGTTCGATTCCTACAAAACCTTTTTTTCATAAAATTTATTCAGACCCGCCAAAAAGGGCGGGATTAGGGTTAGGTCAGACTGTCTAACATTTATATATATAAAGATTTGCAAACTTTTATTTAAGTTTCTAGTTTTGTGTGTCATTTTTACATTCTATTTAAATGTTATTTGTGTAAGTGTAAGTTTCTCATACTTTGTATCTCAAAGTAGGGGTGAACTATGGGACGTTAAAAGAGTTTGAAGGAGGAGGTCCCTGTTTAATTCTAGTAACTAATATAACTATGAAAAATGTTAACTAGTGCCCAGGGGCACTGGTTTTTTTTTTTTTTTTTGAAGAAGCTAAAATGAAATATATTACCACATGAGAGTGTGCTTCCTAGTACAAGGCGTACCAAGGAAGAAACTCAAGGTCTGAACAATATTTA
>Ga0315914_1005859_pt1 | contig 17707 bp, 12 predicted proteins | sample MpolenodulesMG_FD_203920 | JGI IMG/M metagenome (GOLD analysis project Ga0315914, IMG submission 203920) | Medicago polymorpha root nodule microbial communities from Los Angeles, California, United States - elongated nodules | ecosystem: Host-associated > Plants > Roots > Nodule | place: USA...
TAACGTTGTGCAATTTCAGGGGGTAATTGAAGTTTTGTTAATTTCAGGGGGGTAATTGACGAAACTTACAATTTCAGGGGGGTAATTGCCTATTTACTCTTATAGTTTCCCTTTCTCAATCTAATTAGATATATTCGACCCGTGTAAAAAAGTTCTATACATCTGCTAACGTTGTATTGTCTTACCACATCTTTTAAAGAGTTAAAAACGCAAAAAAGTTATATACATGTATCAAACGTTGTATTGTCTTACCATATTGTTTAATGAGTTAAAAACGCATAATTTTCATACTTCATTAATTAATGTGACAACACATTATTGAATGAATGTGTAAATTTTTGTATATGTTCAGTATACATAAAATAAACTCTTATTTTATAAAGACTCTTATTCCATATCGGATGAATGACGGATTGAGTTATACTTAAGTTGTATTATAGGATATCATTGAGGTTATACATACTGTCATCATTTCCTTCGGCACTTACTTAAAGTACTCTCTCACTAATAAAGTACTAGTAAAAAAATAGGTTTTTTGATGACTGTACCACCACTGCTATAAAAAATAAATATCAAAATACCATCATTTTGTAATTAATTACGCTTCTACCACTCTTTTTTATTGGAAACTATAACCACAAGTATTAGGACATGTGGTCCACTATCACAATCATTTTAAAGAAGAATAAATGATTGTGATAGTGGGTCACGTGTCTCAACATTGTAGTCATAGTGTCCAATAAAAAAAATGGTAATAGTGTGATTAATTCCAAAAGTATGATAGTTTGTACTTATTTTTTATAACAGTAGTACAGTCATAAAATCTATTTTTTTTACTTATATTTTATCTCTGAGAGAGTGCTGTAAGTAAGTGTCGAAGGAATTAATGACAATATTTTTAACCTCTGATACCCTACAATATTTATAACCTCAAAGATTAATACCAAAAGACATGTACTTGGTTCAACTTTTAGACAAAATATTTGACTATGCACCTTAGTCTTATGCAATAATGTTAGTACCTGATGTGTTGTTTTAGATTGTCTTCGATTATTGAATTGTTAATGATTGAACTAACATGATTGAGAAATACTAATATGATTAAGAGTCTATGCATGATTGTTATTGATAAATGTTGTAAGAGGTTACTTGAGTGTCTGTGAATTATTTACACATACTTGTATAGTTTCAATGCTAGATGATGAATTAAAATCATGTTTGCTAATCATGCTGGTAAATGTTATTTCGATAGCCATAATTGCTCTTATAAGCTCAACATACAGAGTTTTTTGTACACCAAGGCGATGACAAAAACAGCCAAGTGTCGATGCATTACAATCTCGAGAAATTCTACCGCAAGCATAAAGGCCTAAAGAACCTTTTGTCACCCCATCTGAGTTACACATAGAAATGAGGGAGTTGGAGGTTCAGAGTTCAAGTCCTAGTAGACAAGAAGGAAAAAACTCAACATAACAATTAACATACTAACATTTGTCATTAAAAAAATTTGAAGTCTATTTGAGGTGTTTTTGACATGAGACGCGGGAACACGGCTCACTGTTAATAACAGACATACTAAGAAAGCTTGCAGGTGATGACCAAGGGACTTGATAAATGAAATCTTCCACTACTACATTTAGATCACAATGAAGATGATGTGAAAAGTTGAGTGGTATGGGAAAGCCATTTATCTATCCAAAAATTAAGACTAGCCTCAAAATCAATTTGCAAGCTAACATTTTGCAGCAAGTTACTCAACCTTGGTCGAATACAAGACCAAATAGAAGAGAATATATTAAAAGCTTTTTTTTTTTTTATTACCAAAGACCATTGACTGTCACTGGATATTAGATCACAGTTAAGTTTGAGTCTGCCATGCCACTCGATTTTCGTAGACCACACAAAGAATAAGAAATGAATGTCGTCTTTTAAAAATACTTTGTGGAATCCTTTGAGAACGACGTTCAACATGTTAACATGTTGAACGAGAAAATCCCTCTAAGCTTGGACGGGCTGGACTCTAAGATAGCGGAGAATCCTTTGAATGGTTATTGCCTTGAGCCTCTTATTATAGCTCTTTGGCTTTACTTTATAATTTTCCAAGATAAGAGTAAGTGTTCATTGTTGATCAAGCATATTGTTATTTTCTTTTGGTGACAAAAGTAAGGTTAATATGTTGGTTAACAATGACCTCTAGTGCTTGGTTGGTGATGGGTCTTCATGATTTGCCTTTGATGACAATATGGTTGACCAACAAAGAGGATCCTGACTTGAACGGCATCCTAGAACTACCGTGTTCATTTCCGACGGCTGTGGGATGCCCTGGAAAGTTGTAATCAAATGTTTGGTTTCTGATACCGACAACATGTATTGTTGATACCAACAAAATGCATTGTAATCATAATAAAACAGTCTTGTGTGTATACTTGAATGTATGTAAGCACATAGACTTGGAAGTAAGTGCTTTCAGCGGAAAAAATAGCAACACGTGCATTGAGTAGAAAGAGATTCTTCCTCATCACAATGCAATTATACATGAAATACGTGTAGATCCTCAAGAACTGGACATCCAAATAGAAGCATGATAAAATATCGATCTTCGGCAAAGTCCATGTCACTCAAGCAAAGGGTTTTTAGTGGCTTTTACTTGTGGTGATAATATTTCAATCCTTTTCATTATGGCGATAATAAGCACACACTGACACCCTGGATCAAAAAGGATCAGTGCAGCAGGCACAGTTCACCCAATCAAATGATTGAGCGGTTGACAATCATCGTGAAGCAACTGATTTTTGCAACTGATCTTTTTTATCATTGCAATCATTGACCCAAAGTGCACTTGAGGTTGAGCATGTCTCGCAATAACCACACAGTCGCATATGTATTTGATGGAATCACAATTCACTAATAGATGATCAAAAAAGTGAAATTGATTCCAACGTGAATGCAAAACTGAATCCGCTACTGTAGCGGTCGAGAAAAGTAATTTTACCCTAGCAGAGTAATTGTCTCAACTATCAATATAAGCATTCAATAAAGTCTTGGCTATTTCAACAATCAAGTACTTGTGTCCTATATAGAAAGAGTCCTTAAATAAACCCAATCATTCAATAAAGCATTCACAATTAGAAGATGCATCACAAGGACCATAAAGCATGTAATCATGTACCAACGAGTAATTGAGTTCAGGAAACCAGGCCCTAAAACTCTAAGAAAACCAACCATGGATTAAGTCGGTCAGGTCCAGTAAAGTTTACATCCAAGAAGGGTTTCCTTCTAAATAATTATATTCAAACATTTCCAACCAATTATTTGAATGACATAATTACATTAGGTTTCATAGTGTATCTTTATATACTAATGTCTCCTGAAGCTATCAATGTGCAGATATGAAATCACAGGAATGAAGTATATTCATTAGCAGGATCAGAAATCAACAATGTCTGAGCTATTTCCTGTGATCAGCAACAGAAGATATGTTGAAGCAGTGGGGTTAGCATGCCACTGCAGCACTGCTGGAGATTCATGTGCTTCTTCAGCAATCTAATCATGAACTGGGTGCTTGATTCTCTGCATGCCAAAATTAAATAAAGGGATGAGAAGAAGCCACAAAACAAGTGCAGGATAATAATAATAAGTAATATAAAATTAAATCCTAAGAGGTACTCTAAGATTATAAACTTAAGATACTCTAATATAATATCGAAGATATTCCAAGTATATTCGCATATTCTAACAGTTACATTCAGACATTTAATGTTATCATGGTTGAGTAGGTGGAACAAAGTGAGAAGTTAGAAAACAGAGAACAGGTTCAAAATCAGTATAAATGAACAGTTTATTTTTCTCGTTCATTTTTGTTGCGCAAGACAAGTGTGCAATAGCTTTCCTTTAAACTTCCTCCTTATTTTCCACATACTCAACAAAGCAAACCATCAGTCATTGAATCTTGGGGCATTCAGATAGCAACATATCATATTAATATTGCCATTGTAACGAACTTTCAAAACAAAGTACAGAAAGAACACACCTCCAAATTGATGTTCCATACGGGCCACAATGTGTTTTCCATAAGTGTATTTCTTCAAAGCATTAGCATGAGCTCTTATGTGTGAAAGTAACCTTGCTCGCTGATTTTCAGAACAGATATCAATAACCTTCTGGATCACATAATTCGCAAATTGATCTTTCATCATTGTCTACAATGAAAATCAAAATAGGGTCAAGTAAGCAAGAGTACAAATCCAAAATGACATACATTCACGCCAGTTACAAAAAAATTCAATTAGTTAAGCATTATTCACACTGCATTTAATTCTCAAGAATTACCAATACTAGTAAAAATTCAGATGTCTCAAACATCAAATTTGACTCCCTTAAAGTATCCTTACATTCCACTATCTTTTGCGTTCTGTTATTTTTCCATTGTAGAGCCGTTGAGCTCCATTTTCAGTCAATAATAATAAACACAATTTCCAGCTTGAATTTCTGGGTCCTATCGCAATGCCTCTGACTAGGGATGACACATAGTATCGACAGTTAACAGAAGTTCATGTGGTAATTAACACACAGTATGATAAAATAAGCTTCTTTCCTAGGGTTTAAAGGGGATAAATCGTCGATGTAAATTAACTTTACACATGTATCCAATGAGAATCCACTGTTCTGACATACCAGCCAATTATTGTAACTGAATCTTAAATTAATGATATGAAGTGTAAAAATATTGGGTTTTCATTGTATGTCAATTGAATACTGATTTATACTGACAGTACATGTCCCATAATGTCTTCGTTATAATAATAAAAATAAAATACATCATTAGAATAGAAAAATGTTTAAATATGCTTCCATTCCCAGAAAATATGCATTAAAACAACTAGTACCAAGTGCAAAAGGTGGCATATTAGCAGGGACTAAAAACAAAACAAAAATTACAGGGACTAAACTAAAAAAATGGTATATTTTTGGAGACTAAACATTTGAAACCATAAAAAATTACTAAAGACATTCTTCTACATCGTGCTCAATCATTATCAAAAACACCTCAAAGCTTCTATCAACACCAAATAAGACAATGAATATAAAGTTCTTTTATTGTAAGGTAGAAATTTTGAAGAATAATTAGCTTGCAATTAGAATTACAAAGTTTGAACTTACCAATAAATTATCATTTTGCTCATCATGCGCAATAATCTCCGCAATTAACACTTCCCGTTCAGAGGCGTCACCATACTCCAGACATTTCTCCACAACATTCGAAGCAAACTTATGCTGGCTTAATTGAACAACATGTCCTGACAGCTTGCTGATAATTTGGCTCCTTTCTTGAGGTCTACCTCTCTCCAACACATGCTGTGATGATATAAGGAAAGCACCGTTACTTAGGGAACTTTTTGAAAAAATATTGGCATATGAAAGGGTAGCAAACCATGACAAGGTCCAGAGTCAAAGTCAAAAGTAGTTAGTTACATGATTAATCTACATCAAATCAAGCATCGTGAAAGTTCATGAGTGAACCGTAAATAAAACAAATACATACTCCCAAATGAAAATGCCAGGGAAAGAGGGAGACAACCCCAAATTCCCCTTAAGCCATGCAACGAAAAACTGACTATATTGTGCTTTATTGCCAACGATTTTTTTATATATAATAAGAAACTGATTAAGGATGAGAAGATTGGAAATATTTTCAAAGGCAAAATATGCTATTTATGAGGGGTGGGGGGGGAACAATAAAAATAAAATAAATCAATCAAGTAAAGCTTTTTAATCCCTCAATATATAAAAGAAGAAAGTTTGTTGTCACTCAATACAACAAATACAGCCCCAAGCCCAGATAGAATGAAGAGGTTTCCATTAGAAACCAACATAAATATAGGTAATCAACCCTGAATAAAGGCGCAGAGCCGACCCTGAAAGTGGGATAGCTGGATGGACGCTATTTGATAATTTTTTGGACACAGTACATGAATGTACTATAAACACATATTTAATGTAAAACTAAGCAAATAACTCAAAACTGGTGAAATATTCATATCAAGCAATAAAAAGTCATAACAGGGGGGAAAGATAAAACAGAGAGAAGGTTGAAGGGGAAAATAGTGAAAGAGAGGAAAAATACAAACAGAACATAGGTAAAAAAAATATAAAACAAAACAGGAACATGAGAACAGTGGGGAAAATAGAAAAACTTGAAGAAATAGGAACATACGATGAAGAAAAAAATAGGAACAAAGGAAAACTGTAGGATTTGGAACAGAAAAACAGAGCAGGCAACGGAAAGAAGCAGGAAACAGATCGAAAACTGGAAAAAACAGAACCTGGTCGTGTGTGGCTTCCACGACAGCTTGGCACTGTTTGACGGTGGCGTGCAAATGAGCAATGGTTGTGTGTGCAGTTGTCAAGCAGAAAAGAAAGGAAGGATGGAGGAGGATGGTCGCAGTTAGTTTGAGAGAAGAAGGCAATTCTGCAATCGCAGAGAAAAAGAGAAGAAAATAGAGAGTGCAAAATACCCATGATACCCCGTCGAAGTCTAATTTTTAAGGAGCAAAATGGAATTTTCCTCATGACCATCAATTTCGCAGGCAGATGCGCAGCAATTTCTGCTTTGCAAAAGCACCTATTGTGGCTGCAACTTTAATACGCGGCAATCCCAACGTCGCCGTGGTGGCTAGCAGTGTTGCTCTGTAACATTGCGATCACACCTCTATTGGCCGCAATTGACTACCTTGCATAGAATTGTTTAATGTGGATAAAAAAAACCACTTGTAAACACCAAACAATCACTGTAAACCATCATTATTACAACCCAAGCAGTGCCTTTTCCTATTAGTGAAGGCCACAAGGACCAAATGATGTCATAAGTCCTAATTCTAATAACTAATCATGTATATTCTTGCGGTTTGACCTATAATTTTTATTGGTTTCCTCTACTTTTCCTATTTTTGTTACTTGAACGTGAAATACAACCCTTTACTTCTCTAAAGCCAATCTGCAACACCTCTCTAAGCACATTGTTCTATACCATTATACTTTTTATAGCTCAATGAAAACCATCAAAATTGAAATCACTTGTACAAATGAACAGGTCTAAATTTATTGGAACCCCTTAAGCTGTAAGTGTTCCATCCGTATAGGATAAGACAATTTCATTCAAAAATAACAAATAAGTAGGATACATCACAAATAAGTATTGCTGAAATACAAAAGTGTTAGCTTCAAGGAAGGGAGGTTCTTAAAAAGTAGATAAGGGAGTTTCTTAAAAAGGTTTTGGTCTCATAAGTACAAGCTTAATTCAAAATAGACTTGTATCAATTATAATCAATTTTGTAGTGCAAAACTCCTTGTGATGGTTAAATTTGGGAACAGAGGTGTTGAGAAGTGATTCCACTAATAAAAGATTCAAAAGGGCTTAGGAAGAAATTAACAAAAAGAAGAATGGGAAGAAGTAAAAGTAAAAAATATTTAAAATTAAAATATAAGTGACAGCCGAGACCGTCACAAATCATGCTATTTTCTGGTCACAGCAATTTCATAGGGTGTGGTGACTTGTAACCATAAGCTACGGATAGAACGGACATCACATGCACATCTGCCGCCAACTATATATCTTCTTTCTCATATGCACCCGAAACACAAGAAGCTAATAATAAAATCATGCCATAGAAGAGGCAGCAAGCAACTAACCTGGGTAACATAATTACCATACTGGTCCTGAGCAAGAGAACAAACTGACTCCAAGATTTCATCCACAATAAACTGACACTGAACCTCGTCTGTACAATGCTCTAGAATTCTCTGCAAGAAACATTATCCTACTTAATGCAGGACACAAAAATAAACTTCATTTCGTGAAAGGCAAAGCAATAATTATACCTGGATGACTCGACAACCATAAGGATGCATTGATAAATTAGCAACTTGACCACGGAATGCAGATAGTATAAAGCCAATTTTGTTAGTTGGAATCGATTCAATGCACTTCTGTATTACATGATTCCCGTTTTGGTCACGAACACATCTCATGATATTTCCATCCAGCTCACGAACAAGCTGAGCTTTCTGTTCATGCTCAATAACCTCGAGTGCCTGCATGGACATAAAACAAAGATAAAAACATCATCTCTACTTTCAATAGAATACTTGTTTTATAGGCAAGACTTTGCTCTATTTTCAACTTTATTCATGACCAAACAATCTTGATATAATAGAAAACAAAAAACAGGAAAGCGGTCCACCAACTCTGAATTATGCAACTAAGCATTCTTCCATAGAATTATAAATTTCACAGGTGTTAATTATTTAACAGCATAACTTGAGTACAAAGTGTAATGAATCTACGCCTCATAGTATCAGAAAGGAAGGAAAAAAATCCTCCGCCAAAAAGTGCATGCAACAAAACTGTATACATGGGCCGAGGCAAAAAAAACTCAACCCAACCTACACAGGCAGGGGTTGGGTTAGTGATTTTTTTCAAGACGTTGAAGTGGAAAATGATGTATTCTCCAGCGCCAATATGTTGTTGTTTTCCATAATTGAAACAATATCATTCCAAGTGGGCCTTATTTTTATTTTTATTTTGCTTTTTAAAAGTGAAATTTTGGGATGACATCATTCCACTGATGATGATAGAAAGTATGTAAACAGAACAACATAGTTACACAACAGTTCAACTAATATTATCACTTGTTAATAACATTTAAGCAGTATAACCATAAGCAACAGAAAGGTAATCCGACAGGCCAGTCAGTGCGTTGGGTGATTTCAGGCCCAACCCTACCTGCAGAACAAAAACAGCCCACCATCTGCAACTTGGGCTGGGTCCAGGTGAACCCAACCAACCCCTTAAACATACAGGTTTATCAGTGTCGAGATTCTTTCAATTTGTGATTTCTATCTTATGGAACTAAAATGCAGCCATAGTGAGCATTTTATTTAACTTGATTAAGTCTACATTTAATCTTTTAATGGTTTCTTTCCATAATAAAGCCCCCAATAAATACATAATTTTACTTGCAAAAAACGAAACAAAATGCAATAGCAATGTCTACGACTCTTTAACAGATAATTTCATGAATAATGCAATAGCAGTGTCTACAACTCTGAACAAATTGGTCTTGTTATCAACTATCAAGCATGCTGGTGAAATAAGTCTACACTAATATCATAAAGCTACACGAGTCATTTAAAATTATATACCTTTTGGATTACACGACAGCCATACATCTGCAGACTCAAAGGCAGTATCTGACCAGCCAGTTTATCTGCAAGTTCCCTCCTCTGCTCAGGGTTTCCATACTCGAAAAACTAAACACGCGAGAAAGGGACAAATTAGACCAAAACAGATTCGGAGGCAAACATAAAATTAACGGCAATATACATCACTTCTAAAAACTCACCTTCTGTATTACGTAGTTACCGAATACATCAGTCATTAACTTAGAAGCATGTGGAAGAACCTCTTTGAACACCAATGCCTTCTCTTCAGCACCACAACTTTCCAGCTTCTGCTGTATAAATCGACTTCCATGCTGATCAGAGCTGGAGGTAAAAGACAGTGAACTTAATTTCCAAAACCAAGAATCTCATCAATTAGATATGTGGAAAGAGAGCAGAGAAAACTACTTGCCTAAATTCAACAATATGTCCAATTATATCGGATAGCTCAAATCTGCGACCTTTGCCAGATTTCAACTCTTCAAGGAAGTTAACAATCTTGGGGTCTTGACCACTGTCAAAGGATCTTGGACCATACCATCCAGATACCATGCCTCCATTTCTACCAGAAGTTGGGGAAGGTTTTATTTCATTTCTACCTCCTGAAAGGCCAGGACTTCCATCTGGATATCCAGACAAAACTGGACTGGGAAGTGGTGAACCTGGATACTGCATTACAAAGCCCGTGTTTGGCACATGTCCAAAATAACTAGGAACCGGCAGCCCACCTCTTCTTGAGTTCATACTAGCACCAGTTCTCTGCTCATGTAATTTTTTATCATCCAAATAAGCACCAGTACCAGGCCTTTTTTGTGAATCATAAGGATTTATTTGAACAACACTTGCTCTAGGTGCCTGTGGATCAAAATGACCAGAAATACCATAACCCTCCACAAAAGGTTGCTGATTATATTGCATGTAAATAGGATCGCCAAAAGAAGGCTGTACAGGAAATCCAAATTGCCCGAGGTACTTGTTTGCATGTACCATTTCAGCTCCATGCGAAATATTACCCCCGGTTGAAACCCCTGGTGTTAGCGGAGCATAGCTAGAACTAGTAGCCCCATCAACAACAAATGGTACAGCACCATGAGGAGGGTATGCAGAAATATATGGATGAACCGCGGTGGGATTTAAAGTGTATCCACCAACATATTGAGGAGTGTATGGGCCTGAGGCCTGCATATTATTGTAAAATGGATTTACAGAGGCCATGTAAGCTGCAGCTGTGGCATATAGGGGAGGTGTAAACCCCGATGACTGAAGTAGTGGCTGGACATCAGGCAACTTGCTTGAATTCTGAGGATACTGTTCCCTGCCAACGTAGGCAGGGTTTACACTTTGAGAATTAGCACTAGGAACTTCATACGGATAGCTTTGTTGCGCGAATACCTGCCGTTGCATCATATTGTTCTGGTAGCTGGTCGTCAATTTTTCTTCATAACTCAGGCTTTCAGAATTCGGCAAATTAGATACACTAAGTGTATTTAATTGAGATGCAACAGTTGCAACATCTAAGTTACTAAAACCCATGCTAGCTGTGGATTCAAATGTTGAAGAGCTTGCAACAGGGGTGTGGACATCGACACTTGATGACACCCTAATATCATCCGCGCCTGCAGTAGATTTAGCAGACTCTACTGCAGTGTCATGAGCGTCATGAGAAGATCTGGAACCAGCTTCTAATTCAATTGGTTTATCCCCCAGTCGATGGCTTGCAGAAAGAGACATATTATATACAGGTGACATGGTGCGAGGAAAATCTTCCTGAAAATTTTAATTTTGAACAAAATATTTGTATTTACAATCACATCTTTAATCTGGAGGAGCAACTAAAAGCTACATATGTAACAGCTTACGGCATGAGATAACAAATACCATATTTGCAGGATACAAGCCAATGCAGCAACCAAATGGAAAAATATTACAAATATACTATTCAATGGTAATATGAACGTGAAATTATGAATGTTAAATGAACAAGTATGTTAGTGCAGAAAAGTGAAAGAAATTGGTTAAATTCCAAAGTTGATGTCAAAATAATCACCTGAATTAAATCAACCATATTTTTTGGCTGTGGTGCCAATGAAGCTGCATCCTGTCTCCGCCATACTCCACTTGTGTTCACTAATTCATTTTCATGTGCCTGTTGTTGGGGTGAATCATCCTCAGACTCCTCCTTGTGTGTAGAAAGAGTTGCTTGCGGTAAATGTAAAGAACTTTTACTTCTATGATCTATAGAAGACAGTCCCCAATTGTTTCTTGAACTACCAACATGATGCCCTATATGGCGGTTTTCCCAGGAAGTCAGTGGGGGAGGAAGTCTAGGGTTTAGGTTCACATTGGAACTGTAATATGCCAAATAAGCTGGATCAGCTCGTAACTGTTCTTCAGATTCACAATTTTTCACAGCTCTGCTCAAATTTGTCAAGCTTGCATCCTGGGTGTTTTGCAGTGGCAATAGGTTTTCTATGGCCAGAAATGAGCCTTCCATGCTGGGAGGTGCACTGCCACTACGACTGGGTGCTGCATCCTTTCCACTACCACGGAACCTATGGCCCTTCAACAGTACACCCAAATCCTCGGCCCCCATGTTACGAGGCGGTGTGCCATAAGCTGAAGTTTCCATATGAGAAGGCCATTTCCCCCCAGCTTCTGAGATTCTAATTGGACTCTCTGTTGCCATACTACTGGAAGATTAATTTGTCTCTTCTTTTGTGATGGAAATCAGAAACATGACATTCTCTCCAGAAGTGCCTGTGAGCCAAAAAACTGTTGAATCAACATAAACTTTTGATGTAAAATATATCATATTAGTATTACACAATTAAACTGGAAAAATATATAAGTGCGGCTCAATAAATTATAATTCCAGTCAGTTAACACCGTGTGTAGTGAAAAAAGGTTTTATTTGAGCACTTGTGGGTAAAAATTCAAGTTTTCTGAAGCCACATACCTATTAATGTAAAGTTAAATGATGGCAATGTATTTGTTCATAAACTTCAAGGTGACTAATTGACTATTCAAAGGAAATATGAAGCATTAAAATCATACTGAAATTGGGGCTTTGAATGTGATAATAGGTGCAAGTTTTCTCGTAGACATGATCAGAAACAAAAACCATTTCAAGTAATCATAAGTTATACAAAAAGGAATGCTAACAGCACACTCTTTGCAATTTGTCCATCATTAAAACATTTTTAATGAAAAAAGTGATCAACTTACGAGCCAACTGTGTTGGCGTTTATAAAAACGGACCAATCATAGAGTGCATAATGAAAAGTTGTTCAAAAGAGTAAGTCAGTAGCATTCCTCGTACAAAGGTATAACTTAGATGTCACTCAAACATACCAAAAGCAACCCCATCTACCCATATTCCAATTGAACAGAGACAACATAAGACGAAAATGGGAAACATAATCAAACCTACTAGACAACATAAGACGAAAAATGGGAATAATCACCATACCCAGATAACATAAGACGAAAAATGGGAACAATCATCATACCCAGATAACATAAGACGAAAAATGGGAACAATCATCATACGCAAATAACATAAGACGAAAATGGGAACAATCATCATACCCAGACAACAAAAGACGAAAACGGGAAAAATCATAATATCGAAAAAGAGTAAATATATTGTATTGTGCCCCCAAAAAATATTGAATAAATGAAATACTAAAAAATGACCATAATCACATTCTTCGCCAAAAGGAGAAAATACAAAAAAAATTACCAAAATCACGTTCATCGCCAAAAGGAGAAAAAGAAAAAAATTTAAACTAAGTGTATGTTCGGTTCCTCTTTTAGAGCAAGCAAAATGATTTCATAGACCTAGAATTGATTTTCACATGTTTGGTTCTGACTCGAAGCTAAAAATTGTAGCTTTTTCCTATAGAATTGATTCTTAGTCTTGGATTTATCATTCAACTCACTTACACATGAATGTATCGAACAAAAACCATCTTACTTTTAGCCGAAATCAATTTAACAGAATTCGTTAAAAATCAAATTTTTGCCACCGCAGAACCAAAAACACATGCTTTTGAAACAAAATTAAGAGTATTCTCACTCTCACCCCCACAAGTAGTATGTGCAGAATTCAATCAAAATCACTAAAATTTAATCTCTAAATGATTGAATATCAAAATCACTTTTTTCATAATCAGTAACAAACGGGCTTTCGACCCCTGTATTAAACACCACAAAGTACAAACCTATTATTGCATACAAATAACAATAATTAAAAAAAAAAATCACAATAATTGAATTTGAATGAAATACCCTAACAAAAAACAATAAAAAATCAAGCTTTATTTAACTGGTCAAAGTAATAACTAATAATTGTTCTTTCTCTCTCATCTTTCACGTTGACCAAACAGTGTAAGAAAAAAAAAGCTCGAATTTTTCCTCAGTTACTCAAAACAATCATCATCATCAACAACAAAGCAATAATTACACGCAAAATTGATATATACAGAAACAATCATTGAAAAAAACGATAATCGTAAAAAAAAAAAATACAGCTGAAAAAAATTCCATGCATGCACATGTAGAGAGAGAGAAGGAGAAGGAGAGAGAATTATCGAACCTGTGAGTTGTTGAGGAAGAAGAAGTGAAAATGAGTCACTGTTACAAAACCCTAGAATCCTAGAGAGAGAGAGAGAGAGAGAGAGTAGTGATGACGTTTGAATGCGTTGAGTTTGGGGGCGTTAATGTAATCAAGTGTGTCTTGTGTGCACTCAGGACGAGGATGATGGGATGGATATTCTTTGTTTTTTTATATAATTGTTATGTTTGAAGGATAAATGGATAAATAGTCATTTTCGTATCAAATAATCACGAGAACTATTCGATGTATCGAAACTTCAAAATAATTTTTGATTATATGTTTTGTTAGTTATAGTTGTCATTGATGTTAAAATAATCATTCAATGCTCACAATGACTCTTTTTTTTTATGAGGATTGAACTAACAGTAAATAAACATTTATAAAAACTAATTATAACGGTAAGTAAATAATCTCTCTAGTCTTTTTTATAAAAAGACGTTTGGGTTAATTTGGACCAGATACTTTAATTTTCCTTGATTCAAATGTCTCTTATAAAATGACTATTTCGATTAACGAAATGTATAATCATTGACTATTTGGAATTTCGATACATTAAAAAGTTATTATGATTACAAAAACAAAAATGAATATTTGTCTTAAATATATAGATAAGTATGGTGTGTTTGATCCGCAAAACAATAATTACTTGACACAAAAAAATAGTACAGTACAACACATAAATGTTTTTTTTTTAAGGGACGAGACATAGCGCCGGTTTGAATTTGAATTAAAAATCACGTCACATTGAAATATCACGTCTCAAAGCAACGAAATCGTGAAAATTGTGAAGCTGCTATTTAGAGCTTCTTGATAGACGCACGTTTTTCTCCGTTTCATCGCTAAAGCAAACACAACAACAATCGTGATAGATAAAGAGATACTTAATATTTTATGTTGAATAATAAAGATAGTGTTTTTCTATTTTTAATAGTTTGTAATTTAGATAAAAAGTTGTTCATAGTTTAGTAAGGAACAAAAATTGTTGTTTTTGTTAATTTTCTTGCTACTTATTTTGTTTAGTCTGAGGATGAATTTCTACGTGAAACAGTGTATACAAAATGTTGTCAAACTTAAACCCTATTTTTCTAGCAAATCAACGCACTCATAATAAGTAGTGCAAAAGTATTTGAGCTCTTTTAATTTAGTCATTGAAATATACAAATTTTTTTATTAATTTGGTCTCTAACATCTTAATAGCAAAGATTTATATACTTAAATGGATACTTATTATATGGGTAATGTTAACTTGTGCCCTTAGGGCACATGTTAAGCATTAAATTCTTGCCACTAAGGGTAAGTATTAATTGAAAAAAATTAATATTAAATTTTTTAAGTAATAAATTATCACAATTTCTAATACAAAATTTCTATTAGTGGAATTCTTAACATATGTCTTAAGGATACAAGTTAATGTTTCCCTTATTATATTTATATATTTTATTGACTAAATTGACAGGGGGAGTGGTAGTTCATCGACTTAATAAATAGTCTATTCTAAAATGGATATGATGAAAATTATTATGATTATAATTATAATATAAAAAATATATGAAAAGAAAAGTGGTAATTCCACGCAACTCTTTTCATGTTTCTTTCTTATGTTTGGTTTGGTCCAATGTCCTGTGATGAGTAGCAGAATGGGACAAACTTGGAAAACAAGACAAAATGTAAGCTTTTATATAACATCTTTTAATAGATGTGATCATATTATAGTACCCCTACAACACACAATCGTAATAGTGTAGTATAATTCTTTATATATACACCAAAAAGAAGTCGAATTAATAAGATGATATAAAATACTACTTTAATTTATAATACTTCAAATAATAAATAACACTATTTATCAAATCAAGGAAATCAAGAGAGAAAGAAGTAGAATGATATGTTTTGATTTCTCAAAGATGGTGTGTTTTTACATGAACCAAAGTGTGGTATTTATACTACTAAATTTACCACTATTATATGTGTGAAATTATTTGTTTTACTATTCTAATTTGGCATTTACCTAGGTAGTAGGTAATTATCACTTGCTATTGTTAGAATAAAACAAACCAAGATCAGATGTACCTCGGATATATCGAAATATGTGTTTTATTCCCTTCCAATATCTCTTTGTAGGACATGAACTGAATCTCGCTAGTAAGTTTACAGCAAAAGCTATATCGGGTCTTGTACAGTTAGCAAGATACATGAGTGTCCCAATAGCACTTAGATATGACACTTCTGAGCCAAGATCCTCTTCATTATCTTCCGTAGGTCTAAAGGGATCTTTTTCAATGTTAAGCGTTCTTCCCATCATTGGAGTACTCAAAGGGTTTGTCTTGACCATGTTAAACCTTTTTAGTATACTCAATTTGTAAACCATGGCAGAACCTAGTTTTCCCGAGATCTTTCATTTCAAATTCTTTCTTTAAGTACTCTCTTGCTTCTTTAATTTCTTTAGTAGTTCCAATGATATTTAAATCATCAACATAAACAGCAATTATTGCAAAACCGGATACTGTTTTTCTTATAAAAACACAAGGGCAAATTGGATTATTCTCGTAGCCTTCTTTAAGCAAATATTCGCCTAGCTTATTGTACCACATGCGCCCAGATTGTTTTAATCCATATAATGATCTTTGCAACTTAATTGCATACATTTATCTAGGTTTTGATGTATCATCTTAAGTCCTTCCGGTATTTTCATGTATATATCATTATCAAGTGATCCATATAAATAAGCAGTAACAACATCCATAAGATACATATCAAGATTATTAAATACTGACAAACCAATTAAATAACGAAAAGTAATGGTATCCATAACAGGAGAATATGTTACCTCATAATCAAATCATGGTCGTTGGGAAAAACCTTGTGCAACAAGACGCGCCTTGTATCTTACAATTTCATTTTTCTCATTTCGTTTTCTTACAAAAAGCACTTATAACCAACAGGTTTCACACCTTCAGGTATAACCACAATAGGCCCAAATACTTTTCGATTTTTAAGAGAATTTAATTCATTACCTATTGCAAGTTTTCAATTTTTCCAATCATGTCTATTTTGACATTCATTAACAGTTTTGGGTTCGGGATCATCATTTTCATTTGTAATTTCACATGCAATGGAGAATGAAAATATTTCATCAATATTTATGTCTTTTCGGCTCCACAAATTTCCTGTATTAACATAATTAATTGAAATCTCGAGATCATTCTTGTTTTCAGTTTCATTATCAATGATCTCATTATCATCATCTTGCGCTTTTTCGAGAGCCACTTTTCATTTTCAGATTTATCATTATCTAGTGTCTTTTCAAGATCATTTTCAATCATATTTACCTTTTCTGTTCCTTTTTTTTTTGTGGGGATTTTTGTCTTTGGAACCTATAGGTCGGCCACGCTTTAAACGTGCCTTAGATGTACTTGCTACATCATTTAGTTTCAAAATCTCAATCCGAGCTGGTGATGTAGCATATTTACGTATATCAAAAGTAAGTATTTATGTATCGTCTCCTCAGGGACTAGTGCGACATCATGGATTGTTCGACATCGATTATCATTTTAAGTTGATAAAGTAAATATCTACGTTATAAAATTAAGACTTGAGATTGATAGGGCGTAAAACTTGTTAGGATTAGGGTTCCTTAATCAAGCGTCACACGTAACCTAATGATCATGCATGGATTCTATCTTTCATTCGATATTACCACGTATCCCTCGTCAGTATCATTCGTGTCCAAATAATATGGTGATTTCAATTGTATCGTTTAATCGTCGATGTCTCGCACCATTAAACGATCCAAGAGTCGTTCCTATCATTCAATCGATGATTTCTCAATCCCTTGAATGATAGAAAAGCATTAAGATCGGATACAAAGAG